>CERE01019766.1_pt1 | contig 209618 bp, 165 predicted proteins | sample 530911 | NCBI WGS metagenome assembly CERE01 (sample SAMEA2621092, study PRJEB7988) | marine metagenome | biome: marine biome (ENVO:00000447); feature: mesopelagic zone (ENVO:00000213); material: "saline water (ENVO:00002010), including plankton (ENVO:xxxxxxxx)" | depth 800 m
CGCGGTATTGATGAAGGCTGCCGAACGCGGTGTACGTGTGAGATTGTTGCTCGACGACATGAATACATGGGGTAAAGATAACGCCTTTGCCCTGCTCTCAAATCATCCCAACGTAGAGATTCGATTGTTCAACCCTTTCCTAAACCGCTTTCGACGCGGCCTGGAGTTTCTTGGAAACGTCAATCGCGCCAATCGCAGAATGCACAACAAGTCGCTTACGGTAGATGGCAGAGTCACGATTGTCGGCGGGCGCAACATTGGTGACGAGTACTTTTCAGCAGACCAATCGCTGGAATTTGGTGACTTTGATTTGCTCGCCATAGGACCGGTGGTCAATGAAATCTCACAACAATTCGATCTCTATTGGAACAGCGAAGCCGCCTACCCGGTCGCGACGCTCATTCCACCGCTGGACAGTCCTTGGTCTGAGACGAGAGACCGTATCAATCATTTGATACAGGACTACCAAGGCAGTGACTATGTACGGCGATTAAAGCGAGCTCATATCATTTCAGACATTAGTCGAGAGGATGCCCCTATCTACTGGGGGAAAGCTCATGCAGTCTACGATCCTCCCTCCAAAGCAACTCCAAGCCACACAGTGTCCTCGAGCTCTGCCCTGCCCGATAATTATATGCTGCCACAACTCATCGACGTATTTGATCAGGCTCAGCAATCACTGGTGTTGGTCTCTCCGTATTTTGTCCCCGGTGAGGCAGGCGTTGAACTGTTGACTCAATATCGTCAACGGGGAATTGATGTGACCGTTGTTACAAATTCGCTGGCCGCGACCGACGTAGTCGCCGTTCACGGTGGCTACCAAAAATACCGCGCGCCGCTGTTGGAATCAGGTGTGGAACTCTACGAAGTCCGAGTGGATGCCAAAGCCAAACCCAGTTCATGGAAAGGTTCTAGCCGCGTAAGCCTTCACGCGAAAACGTTTTACGTCGACGACACCACTCTGTTCGTCGGCTCCTTCAATTTCGACCCAAGATCTGCGGCCTTGAACACCGAGCTCGGCATTGTGATCGAATCCCCAGAATTGATTCAAGCCATTAAAGAGAAAGCCAGCGCTGAAATTGCGAAGGTCACCTATAAGGTAGAGTTGAATGATAATGAGTTGCGCTGGATTGGCGTTGATGGCACTTATGACAAAGAGCCACAGGCGAGCTTATGGCGACGAATTGGCGCGACTCTAATGGGGTGGCTCCCCATTGAACAGCACCTCTAAGCTGGAAGAATGCTATAGAAGAAAACAAAGCGGGACAGAGTGATCTACCCGCTTCATTTGGATAAGTTTAACTCAAGCTTCAGCCTTGGCCGACTTTAGCATTTCGAGCAGTCGATCTTTAAGATCCAAGCGAACTTTTTTGCGTGTTTCAAGATATTCATCCGAAGTCGATTCTGCGCCCGACTCGATGCGATGCACTTCATGATCAACTTCATGGTAATCCTTAAACAAACGTGCAAAGTGCGCATCGTTCATCTTCAGCTCATGAATCTCTTCACGGTATTCTGGTAGCTCATGAACTAAATCGTGTTTTTCCAACATCTAAGGCCTCTCTTAGTGGCGTGGTTCGCTGTAATTTCGATGAGGCTAGTATTGAGAAAAACCGCCATTAAACGAATGATTCAGATCAACTACCCGATGTTTAGTCCTCACAAATTAGGCGGGAATGAAAAAAGGTGACTTAAGTCCCCTCAGACGAGCTAAAGGGGTTAGACATACATCACTGCGAACGCAGCGCGGCAATCTCTTGCTTACGTCTTCGATGACAGCATCATCGGATCAATCGCCCTTCACGACACCACCAGCCACACCGCAACCCCCAACATCAACAAGCCCGCGGTACGATTCATCAACGCCACGTTTTCGCTGTTGCGCAATACTCGACTGAGAGTTCGCCCACCCAACGCATAGCCCATTAGGCACAACCACTCGATCAACAGGATGAGACTCAGCAAGACGGTCATCTGAGGCAGAAGCGCATGATCGGGGTCGATAAACGGCGGCAAGAGCGCGATAAAAAATGCCCAGCCTTTTGGATTGGCGATAGCGGTGACAAACCCCTGCAACATCAAGGCGCGCGGTGATACATCTCGAGGCTTAGCATCCATCTGCACGGCCATATTTCCCTGCGACCGCCACAACTGAACGCCCAAATAGAAAAGATACAAGCCACCGCCAATCTTCATCAACACGAACATCTCCGGATAGCGCAACATAATCGCCGCCACCCCCACAACCGCGGCAGTTGCTACAAGGCCAACGGCCACCAGTTCTCCCGCCATCATCCAGAGTGTACGACGCACACCAATTTGCATCCCTAAGGTCAACGCCAAGGTCATACACATACCTGGCGTTGCAGAGACAAACAGAAAGGTTGGAACAAAGACACTGAGTAGCGTGGTGTTGATCACGTCTGACCGCCCAAATAAGACCGATGAAAAAAGTTGAATCCGCTAAAAATAGCGGCATTACAAAATCGAGAAGCTAGTTGGACTGACCCTTCTCAGAAATCCAGCCGCCTGTTGCCTGTATCGGAGTCGGATCACTGCCGTGACTGACCCAAAACGCTAAGCCATAACGCACGGCTGTTTTCTCAACGTCATTATCGGCTTGCGGCAAGGCTACATTCCACATACCGTCATCGGAAACAGTCTCTTGATGTGATAAAACCACAAAATCCTGAGGCAAACGCCTACCGCTATTCTCGCCCTTAGAAATGTCTGTGACCAAACCAAAACCTAAGAGCGCAACATTTAGCACCAATCCGCGATTGTCGGCCTGCCGCAAAAAACGCACATGCGCTGTCTGCTCAGCCACAGAGACCTTCAACTGCCCCACAGATTGGGCTTGAATCTCAGGCAACTCTGGTCGCTGAAACCAAGCCGCCCACTCCTGGCCAGAGAACATAAATCCCGGCGTATAGACCGCATTACAGCGACCGTGAAGTTGATACCGACGCTGCCTTTGCGAGTATTTAATAGACGCAAAAGGATCACGCCACCCCAAATAATCCCAATAGTCCACGTGAAAGACCACCGGTACAAATGATTGCCACAACTGATCGTGATCTTTTAATCCCGATATCCAGCGCTCTGCTGGAGGGCAACTGCTGCAGCCTTGTGAACTGAACAGCTCAATCAATGCCACCTTAGTGTCACCCGAATCCCATTCGAATTGCCCCTCTACTGACGCCTGAACGGCAACCCCTTGAAAGGCAAAATTCAATAGGCTCAACCACATCAGATACCTAATTCGCAAACCACCACCCCTGACTTAAAACCACCCATATTGATTACAGAAAGATCAAACTGACCACTTTTCACAAAACCCGTTTCTACTTCCATGCTTAGGCCGATAAGCCAAGATTAAGTTCAATCCGTATTAGGGTTAGAATAAGGACAACGAGTATCTTGCGCCTACTGAGTTGGACCACGACTCAGAACACTATTTAGAATACAACAGAGACCGACAGCATGGGATTTACAGGGCAAACCGATTACAACCACGATGGACCTCGCCCCAAAACAGGTGTACTGCTAACCAATTTGGGCACACCCGACGCCCCCACCAGTAAAGCACTGAGAGTGTACCTTAAAGAATTCCTCAGTGATCCACGAGTCGTTGAGATCCCGCGTCTCGTCTGGTGGCTGATTTTACACTTTTTTATCCTACCCTTACGTCCAGCTAAATCAGCCAAGCTGTATGCCTCCATCTGGCAAAAAGAAGGTTCACCACTTTGGGTGATTTCACAAAAACAAGGGGAAAAGCTGCAACAGCAACTCGATAACACCTATGGCGAAGGCGAAGTTCCAGTGACAATTGGCATGCGTTATGGCAACCCCTCGATCGCCAGCGCCATTGATCAGTTGACTGCGCAGAATGTGAGAAACCTCATTGTATTGCCGCTCTACCCACAATACAGCGGTGCCACTGGAGGTTCGACGTTCGATGCCGTCGCCCATCATCTACAAAGCTTGCGCTGGGTACCTGAAGTGAAAGTCATCAACGGTTACCATCAGCACCCGCAATACCTGCGAGCGTTGCGACTCAGCGTCGAGCGCCACTTTGAAACTCACGGTGTTCCTGACAAGCTGGTACTGTCTTACCATGGCACACCACAAAGATACCTTGAACAAGGTGATCCCTACTCTTGCTTTTGCCAACAAACCACTCGTCTACTGAGCGAACAATTGGACTACCCTGCTGACAAGATCATGACCACTTTCCAATCGCGTTTTGGCAAGGCCACTTGGTTGCAACCCTACACGGACACCACCCTTGCATCACTGCCCAATGAAGGGGTTAAGCATGTGGCCGTGATCTGCCCGGGCTTCTCGGCCGATTGCCTAGAAACTCTCGAAGAGATTGAGGGGGAGAATCGAGAGGTATTTATCGAGGCAGGAGGCAAAGAATTCCATTACATCCCCTGCCTCAACGACAACGATGACCACATTCAGATGATGAGCGAGCTGATCGAGCAGAATCTTCCACCCCAGTTTGGACCTCTTAAGATCTCACTAAACTAAAGCTGCTCAACATAACCGCTGAACCATAAGCCAAGCTACCACGTACAACTAGTAAACGCGCGCAATTGCGCTGATCGGATCATCAAAGCGATTCGATCAGCGACAATTGACGGCTAAGACTACTCAAACGCGGAAGGGCAACCCATGTTTCAGCGTATCGCCAGTGACAAGCAATCGTCCAGAGGTATCCCAGTTGGCCTGAGCTCCTGCCTAGCCGGACAGCAGGTTCGCTACAACGGAGGTCACACACAGTCTCAACTGTGCCTAAAAACCCTCAGCGGATATTTCGAATTCAACACTTTTTGTCCTGAGGTGGCCGCGGGTTTCGGCACCCCTCGCCCCACCATGCGTCTAATCGGTGACCCCAACGATCCACGACTCGCATTCAGCGATGGCGACTACGAACAAGACCTAAGCCCTCAGCTCGAAGCTGGCTACAGCGAAAAGCTGAAAACCCTCTCCCATTTAGACGGCTATATTTTGATGAAAAATTCGCCCAGCTGCGGCCTGGAGCGCATCAAGGTCTATCAAAAAAATGGCTATGCACACACTCAAAAAGGACAAGGTCTTTTCGCCGCGGCTCTTCGTGAACGCTATCCGCTAATGCCACTCGAAGAAGAAGGTCGTCTCCACGACCCAGCCTTGCGAGAGAACTTTGTGTTGCGCGTCTACACCCATCACAACTTCAGAACCGAGGTACTAAACGACCCCTGCTACCATAAGCTCATCCAATTCCACAGCAGCTACAAATATGTGTTGATGGCTCACAGCCAAGCGGTTTACAAGCAGCTAGGGCGTTATTTGGCTGATGCGCACGCACTGCCATTGGAGCAAGTATTGAAAACATACTTCGAAACCTTGATGGCGGCTTTGGCTGCGCCCGCGACTCGACGTGGACATGCCAACGTGATGTTGCATTTACTAGGCTATCTGAAGAACACGGTTGCAGGGGAAGCGAGACAAAGTATCGTCGACATTATTGACCGCTACCGCCAGGCCAAAATACCGATGATCACGCCCTTAACTCTATTAAGGCACTACATCGATCAATCGGGTAGCGGCTATGTCAAAGCACAACGTTACTGGGAACCTTACCCTCAAGACTTGGGCCTTGCCAATAAACTCTGACGAATCACTGAGACGGTCAGACAAAAGCCCTGTCCTCGACACCCATAGCGAATAAAGCAAGAGAGGCTCTTAGCGTGCGATACCCCAACCTCACCTAGAGCCTGCGAGCCCTGCCCTGAGAATAATTCCGACCATTAATCGAGACCGACACGCACATGAATACTGTTTGGCTGAGAAATGATCTGCGTCTAGATGATAACCCTGCACTGCATTTTGCCTGTAAGAATGCTGCACGTAACAATCGTCCGGTATCGGTCATCTACTGTACCACTGAGGCTCAATGGAAAGAGCATAACGAAGCCGGCGTAAAACTCGGCTTTCGGACCTCCGCCTTGTCTCATTTACAAGCTGCACTCGCAAATCGGGGCATAAAACTACACCTGCTGCACGCCAATCGATTCAGCAACTGCGCACCCGTGATTGCGGAATTTTGCAAAGCCCACTCGGTGACATCGCTCTGGTTCAACACCGAAGTCCCTTTGCACGAAAAGCAACGCGATCAAGATGTCCGCAACACTTTGAATGAGATAAACATCGAATGCCACAGCTTCGAGCATGAGTTTCTAGTAGCTCCTGACATGCTGCAAACTCAGAAAGGCAGTCCCTACAAAGTGTTCACACCTTGGTACAAAGCTTGGATACAACAACTTGAGGCTGAGGCAGAGCCTCTACCTGCACCAACTCAATTATCAACCCAGACCCGCTCTACGCCCTCAAACACCATCGTATTGCCTCTCGCTGAGGACTTCCGACAAGATCTCTGGCCTGCAACAGAAGCTGCAGCGCACGAGCGAGCTCAACAGTTCTGTGATGAAAAGATTCATCGCTACTTAGATACTCGAGACATCCCCAGTATCAACGGCACCAGTACCCTTTCACCGTATTTTGCCAGTGGTTTAATCAGTTCTCGTCGCTGCTTGAAAATCATCCAAGACAGTTACCGAGACCATTCCATTGCAGGCTCTTGGCGATTAGACCCTTGGCTTAGAGAGATCGCTTGGAGAGAGTTCTATCGCTATCTGATGCTCAACTTTCCGAATTTAAGCCGTGGCCTTCCCTTTAAGATGGACACTCAATATCTGCAGAGGGAATCGCACACAAACTGCGTTACCGCTTGGCAGCAAGGTAAAACTGGATACCCTATTATTGACGCAGCCCAGCGGCAATTACTGCGCACTGGCTGGATGCACAATCGCCTGCGAATGCTCTCCGCCAGCTTTTATACCAAACTGATGCTGGAACACTGGAGTGACGGCGAAGCTTTCTTCATGCGGCATTTGCTCGATGGCGACTTCCCCTCAAACAATGGCGGCTGGCAATGGAGCGCCTCGACAGGATGCGATGCCTCACCTTGGTTCCGCGTGTTTAACCCCACCACCCAATCGCAAAAGTTCGACCCCGACGGTAGCTTCATACGCCGGATGGTGCCCGAACTATCCAGCTTAGACAGTAAATCCATACACAACCCTTCCACACAACAGCGCCAGCAGCTGAACTATCCCGCTCCCATAATTGACTATCGGCAGGCGCGCGAGCGGGTGCTCGAACGGTTCAAGAGCTTGAATGAGCTCATGAGCGTGCGGACATAGCGTAATTCCGTAAGTTGTTGCTCCAGCCTGTTTCCAGTCGCCGATGACCCGTTGTTACTGAATCGGATCGAGACTGAGCTCAACTCAAAAGCTATAAAACGGTTATATCGACAGCGGAAGTCGCACCCTAATTAGCCGTTGACGCCAGCCAAAAACGAAAGGATAATGCCGTTCGAACTTAATTACCTGACGAATTTGAGCCTTTAACCTATGTCCCCAGCCCACAAAGCCTGCCCCATAGAGCAAGAAGACAAAATCCTGTCTGCCGCCGCTGACTGCATCAACGAGGCGTCATTGACAGACTTCACCATGTCCGCCATTGCCAAGCGCGCAGGAATGTCTATGGGGTCAATCTACAAACACATACACAGTAAAGAAGACGTACTGCTGGCACTCGCGACTAAGGCCCATGAAGCTCTGCTGCGATGCTTTCGTGATATCTATCACTGCGCTGAACTCACGCCAGCGGAACGTCTCATTGCACTAAGCCTGCTGGACTTCAATCGAGTCGATGCCTACCCGTTCGTACGTCATCTAGAAATGCTGGTGAGCAACCACGTTATCCTCGAACGCGCTTCTCCCCTATGGCGCACGCGACTGCAAACCAGTGCAGCGGACCTGACTCTACAATGTGAATCTTATATCCAAAATGCGATCGAAAACGGTGAACTGAAACCTCATACAGATCCGCTGAATACAGTAAAACAGATCACCTTGGCGGTTTGGTCGCTGAACGTCGGCAGCATTCAAGTTCTGCTACAAACAGTAGAGCCGTCTAGCCGGACTACAGACCAACGATTGCCTTTTCCCCAAGAAACGACTGCGCCCCATGTGTTTAACATGAAACGCCTGATTAATAGTTTTGATTGGGAATACCCCTTGGACGACAAGGGCATCGAGAAAGCAGCAACACAATTAACGACAATGGGTTACCGATAACCTTCGGCAATCATTCTATCGATAAACACTGACGATCTATCGCGCTAGTCCTTTACAGGTAAATATTATGAATTTTCGACGTTGGTTAATCACCATCTCATTGTGTGTCGCCGTTTTCGGTGCACTGGCCACTTACAAAGTCATGCAGATCCGTGCGGCTATTGCATTTGGTGAGTCGTTTCCTGAGCCTTCACAAACGGTTGAGGCCAGTACCGTTGAGGAAGCCACCGTGCAATCACGTATCAATACAATTGCAACCGTAGTCGCGCCTCAAATTGTCAATTTACGTAACGAACTTGAAGGCCGTATTGCCAGTATCAATTTCAAATCGGGTGATAGAGTCAAAGCTGGTGATGTATTATTACAACTGAACATCGCCGAAGAACAAGCTCGATTGAAAGCTGCCGAAGCCAGAGCTCGATTGGCCGATCTCGATCTGCAACGCATACGCAAGCTGCGAAAGAACCAAACCGTCTCAGAAGAACGACTGGATCAAGCTCAGGCGCAATACGATATTGCGCGAGCTGATATGGCAGAGTTAAAAGCCACCATTGACAAGAAAACTCTACGAGCACCGTTCGATGCTCAAACCGGATTACATCAGTTTGAAGTGGGCGAGTTCCTGTCAAGCAATACGGTGATCACTCGGTTGGTCGGCCTAACCGATTACACTTGGGTCGACTTTAGCTTGCCGCTCAATCAATCTCAGTTGTCGCTGGGCGCTGAAGTCACGGTGTTTACCAATAAAGCGGTAAAAGAGCCCATTACGGGAACTGTGATCGCGCAAGACTCTACGGTGTCTGCCGACTCACGCAACCTAATGTATCGAGCACAAATCGCCAACAGCCACAATTTGCCCCACAACACGATCGTCAATATAGAGGTTCCCACCGCCGAGAAACGCAATGCACTCACCTTACCGGCGTCTGCGATTCGTCACGATGCCTTGGGCAGCTTTGTCTATGTGCTTGAGGAAGATACCGCCAATAAAGGCTATCGAGCCAAAAGAACGAGCGTCAAAGTTACCCCTGAAAACCGTACAAAGAATCCAGACGAACACTTAACCGCAACCATCACTAAGGGCGTAGAAGTCGGTCAACTGGTGGCCGCCAACGGATCTTTCAAACTGCGTCAAGATCTACTCGTGTTCGTGAAAAATCGTCCAACAACTCTCTCCACGTCGCAGTCTACTGTGCAGCACCCATAAAGAAGGATTCTCTCCATGAGCAGACAATATGGTAGCCCGACGGTAATGGATGTGTTTGTCACACGCCCCATTCTTGCCATTGTACTTTCTCTTACTTTAGTCATCACAGGTATTCGCGCGGCACTGGAATTACCCATCCTGCAGTACCCTCGTGTGGAAAGCTCGTCACTGCAAATCACTACCGCTTACATCGGTGCATCGGCAGAAGTCGTGCAGGGTTTTATCACCGACCCGATTGAGCGGGTTGCATCCACTGTACCGGGTGTTGATTATGTGGACTCCAATACCCTAGCAGGAATGAGCACGGTCAATGTCTGGCTAAACCTCAATGAAGACAGTACTGCTGCACTGGCGGAACTCTCTTCACGCTTAGATCAAATCAGTTTCGAATTGCCTGCTGGCGCAGAGGACCCCGTGGTAGAAGTTGAGCGCGCTGACCGCTCCTCTGCGGTTTTCTATCTGGATGTGATAACAGAGGGATTTTCTCGCTCGGAAGTGACCGATTACCTCACTCGCAATGTCAATCCAATACTAAGCTCCATAGAAGGCGTGCAAAGAATTGGCATTGAAGGTGGGCGCAACCCTGCTATGCGGGTGTGGATCGACCCCATAAAGATGAACACCTACAACATTAGCGCTGAAGAGGTTCAAGCGGCACTGCGCTCAAACAACATCATTGCCACCTTCGGTCACAGCAAAAACGAGCAACGTAGAATCAATCTACTGTCCAACGCGACTATGCAATCGGTCGAAGACTTCGAGCGACTGATCGTGCGAGAATCTGATGATTCGTTAATCCGATTAAGTGACATTGCCCGTATCGAGCTCGGCGAGGAAGAAGGCGAAGTTAACGCCCGTGAGACGCAGCAGAAGTCTGTCTACATTTCAGTGTGGCCTCTTCCGGGCGCCAACGAAATTGTCATCGGCGATCAGCTCTATGAATTACTGGATGAAATTAATCCCACTCTACCCGACGGTCTCACCATCAACATTGGCTACGACGGCACGCTTTACATGCGTGACGCCATCAAAGAAATTTTCATCACCTTAATCGAAACCGTGCTATTGGTCGGCCTCGTGGTACTGGCATTAATGGGGTCATTGCGAACCGCCATTGTACCACTCGTCACCATTCCAATATCAATTCTTGGCGCTACCGCCGCCATGACGTTAATGGGATTTTCACTCAATCTACTCACTATTTTGGCCATTGTGTTGTCGGTCGGACTGGTGGTTGATGATGCCATCGTGGTAGTGGAGAACGTCTCGCGTTATATGCGCGAAGGCATGTCGAGAACTCAAGCGGCCTTAGCCAGTTCGCGGCAATTGCTTGCTCCCATTATAGGTATGACGATTACCTTGGCCGCGGTCTACGCCCCCATTGGTTTTCTTTCTGGGCTGACCGGCGTGTTATTCAAAGAGTTTGCCTTTACTCTAGCCATTGCGGTTCTCATCTCGGGCGTCGTCGCGCTAACCTTATCTCCGATTATGAGCGCCTACGCCAGTGCCGAGGGCGGCAAAGAAAGCAAGGGGACTCGCTGGGTAAATGACAAGTTTAATCATCTTCATCACGCTTACGGAAAATTACTGGACAAGATATTTACCTGGCGATCACAAATCTTATTTATGGGGATTTTTGTCTCCCTGCTCATTGTGCCCTTCTTTTTGTTTTCTCAAAAAGAACTCGCCCCTATCGAAGATCAAAGTAGTATCAACATTATATTTGAGGCTGCTCCTGACTCTTCACTGGCCTACACCACGGACTATATGACCGATGTCGTCAGCTCTATGATGGATACTGATGGCTCCAAAATGATGTGGCAAATCATCCGCTCCAGCGGTGGTTTTGGTGGCGTTGAGTTTGTCGAATTTAACGAGCGCGAACACAGCGTCCAAGAGCTACTGCCCAGTGTATTTGGGCAAGCTTCGACGATTACCGGCCTAAGAGTCTTTCCAGTACTGTTCCCGGCACTGCCCACCGCGGGACGTTTTGATGTGGAGTTAGTGATCCAATCCTCCGACGACTACGCCGACATGCTGCCCTACGCGGAAAAGCTCATGGCGGCCGCTTACGCCAGTAAGCGATTTATGTTTGTTAACACTGATCTCAATATCGATTTGCCCCAAGTTAGATTCATTCTCGACCGAGAACGCATCGCTGAACTGGGACTGGACATGGCATCGGTGAGTCAACAACTGGGCATTCTATTGTCAGGCAACTATGTCAATCGCTTTGATTTGAACGGCAAAGCCTATCGAGTCATACCCATGATTGAGGGGCATTCACGATTGACGCCTCAAGCGCTGATGGATCTGCAACTGCGCACACCCAAAGGCGCCCTAGTTCCCGTATCGGCCATTGCCTCTTTGGAACGCTCTACCGCTCCCAGAGTTCTTGGCAAGTTCCAACAAAAGAAATCGTTTCGGATATTTGGCGGAGTGCTACCCGGCACAACCAAAGAACAAGGGCTAGACACCTTGGAAGAAGCCGCCAGAGAAATCTTGCCGGCAAACTACACCTTGGATTACGCCGGTGAATCCCGGCAATTGCGACAAGAAGGTAGCACTCTAGTAGGCGTGTTAGGTATCGCGTTAGTGTTCGTCTATTTTGTACTGGCCGTGCAGTTCAACAGTTTTAGGGATCCACTAGTGGTACTGCTGGGATCTGTCCCACTAGCCTTGTCGGGCGCGATGCTGTTTGCCTTCCTCGGTTGGACAACCATCAATATCTACTCGCAAATTGGGTTTATCACATTGGTGGGACTGATCGCGAAGAACGGTATTCTCATCGTCGAATTTGCAAATCATCTGCAAACAGAAGGTGCCAATAAATTAGAGGCCATCAAGCAGGCCGCAGAAACCCGCTTGCGACCCGTGTTGATGACCACAGCGGCCACCGCGTTGGGACATTTCCCGCTAGTCCTAGTCACCGGCGCTGGCGCTGAGGCTCGTAACAGCATCGGTATCATCTTGGTGGCGGGCATGGTGATTGGCACACTCTTTACCTTGTTTGTGCTGCCGTGCGTGTATTTGATGTTGGCAAAAGACCACAGCCCGGATGAAGTTGATCCCGAGCACGCATCGGAAGCCACCTCTAGTGTAAGCTATGCCAGCTAACACAAGCGACTCTTAGATGAAGCGCTACAGCTATAACTAGAAGCGAGCCTAGTCGATCTCTTTACTGAGACCGGCTAGGCGGAACACAAACTCTCGATAGCGGGCGTCGCAAGAGATTTCAATTCCGGTTATTTTTCGGTAACGCTGTACACTGACTTTCAATCAATTCCCGTCGTGGAGCGTCCAACTCGAAATCCACGTCTCGCTCTCGCAGATCACGATAGAGTTCACAAGCGGATAACCATTCTTTCTCATCGATCAAATCAGTGAGTTCTTCCATTTCTGCATTCGTCGCATTCGTTGCTGCAGTAGACGGTGGGGAAACACTCATCGGCGCCATCTCTTCTTGAGCCGCTTTCGAAAAGTTCTCTGGAGCGACTTGATGCTCCTCCAACATCGGCCGTCGACTCCTATCAGCTCGTTCAAGCATCACTCTTTCTTTCTGCTGGCGATGACCAGATTCAGCTTTACGCTGTTGTTTAGCTAGTCTCTCTTGCTCCTGTTGGTGTCGTTTTTGCGCCTTAGGTTGATCAAGTGATTTGGTCTCAACGATTGAATCTTCCATGGTTTTGGGCGACTTCAGTGTTAGCCCCTGAGCATCTTTTTGAACACTTTTTTGACCGGTTTTCTGTAATGGGATAGGTGCCATTTGTTGTAGGGCAATATCGCTTTCTTGCGCCTCAACGCTAAGCTCTGCAGCATCACTTCGGCTATTATCCTCTAGATCGGCGTCTGAGAATTCTGACAAGCTTGAAAGGTCGGCAACAGATTCCGATGCTGGTATCATTTCATCCAATTGCTGTAAGGGTGCCGAGGGTTGCAACACCACCCATAAACAAACACCTGCAATGCTGGTAGCCGCAGCCGCTTTCCAAATTGCAAATTGCTCATTGCCAAAAAATGGAATACTTGAGTGACGCTTTGCGGCAACAATCGTCTGTGCTTTAGTGTTTGCCGCAGCCAGTATAAGGCGATCGCTATCGGAGCTAGGTTTCACCGAGTTCATGGATTGTGCATATTGCGAGGAAAGATCTCGTTGCTGTTGGTGACTGCCCTGAGAGGCGTCTTTATCGATTTTACTCATGTTCGCCTCCTACTGACGAGTCCTGACTGATGCCACCTAAGGTTTCGCGCAGTCGATTACGAGCGTAGCGTAATCGACTTTTTACGGTCTCTGGGGGCTGCTTGATACAAGTGGCAATTTCTATTAATGAAAAGCCCTCTTCTTTCATTAAATAAACCTCGCGCTGGACCTCAGGCAGCTGATCAATGGCAAGCAATAGGCGGTGAAACTCCACTTGGGTTTCCATAGTGGCCGCGCGTTCTTGGCGCACTTCGGTATTCGCTAGCGCTGCTCCAGCATTACCATCTTCTTGATTCACATCTAGAGGAACATCGAGGGACACATTCACATCTCGTCGAACCTGACACTTCCTGAACCAATCGATCCAACCATTGCGGGCCACGGTAAACAAATAGGTGGTAAATTTTGCCGAAGGGCTGTACTGCTCGATTCGATCAATCACCGACAGCCACGTATCCTGAGCTAGCTCTTCAGCCATGGCGACGGTCAAGCCCGAGCTGCGCCCAAGCCCCAATACGAACCGCAACAGTCGACTTTTATGACGCTGGTAGACCACTTCGAAGGCACCGCTATCGCCTCGCTGAAACGCCAACATCAGTGCTTCGTCTGAGCGAAGGCGATGCAGTAACCCCATAAATGACATTCCGTTATCAATAAAATAGAGTTAGCTCAGGCACGCAAACTGCGCTTGAACTAACTTCGTAGAATCGCGCTAGTGTTGAGCCAATTGCCATTGTTGACTCAACTCTATCAGGTTAATCATTTCAGCTCTATGGCCATAAACATCATCCCCTTTCGCCGAGCGAGCCAGTTCAAGTGCGTCATCAAACCCCCAATCAGCCGTGTACTTAGCACCACTTAACAGCTGAGAGAATCCAACGACAGCACTCGCCCACTGCATATCGACCGAGACATCCTTGTCTGACGTCAACAGCTCTTGGCTCAATGGAAAACTGATGAGTTGGCTATCATTCTCCGTAGGTTGCTTGTAGCGCAGTTTGACAAAACCTAGCTCACTTGAATGAGTCACAATCGCTGAACGATCAATCTTTGCAACTTGATTTTGCGTTGCGTATCTGAGAGGAGAGATTGATTCAGCCCCACTACCTTTGAGACTGATTTCATACAAAGCAGTGACACTGTGACCTGCGCCTATCTCACCAGCATCCACCTGATCATTGCGAAAATCTTCTCTTTTAAGTAGTCGATTTTCATAACCGATTAGGCGGTATTCTGATATTGCTTGAGGATTGAACTCGACTTGAATCTTTACATCTTTGGCGATCGTCATCAGGGTGGAATTCATTTGTTGAACCAAAACTCGGTGTGCCTCCTTGAGGGAGTCAACATAGCTAGCATTGCCATTGCCCACATCGGCCAACTGCTCCATCAATGCGTAGTTATAGTTGCCACTGCCAAACCCTAGCGTCGACAGTGCCACACCACTTTTGCGTTTATCTGCGATAAGATTTTTAAGTGCCTCGTGATTCACTGTGCCAACATTCATATCGCCGTCGCTTGCGATCAGAACTCGATTGATCCCCTCATTGATAAAGTTCTGCTTAGCAATATCATACGCCAACTGAATGCCTGCGCTGCCGTGTGTGGAGCCGCCTGCCGTCAGCTGCTCGATGGCCGCAGAAATTTTGTATTTCTCGGAACCTGGGGTCGAAGGCAGAACCACACCCGCAGCACCGGCATAGACCACCAATGCGATACGATCATCATCACGCATTTGTTGCGCCAGCATTTTTAAAGAACGTTTGGCCAAACCCAGTTTATTTTCGGACTGCATACTGCCAGAGACATCCACCAGGAAAACCAGGTTTGCCGCCGGTCGCTGTTGTGGCTGATAGCCTTGCAGGCCAATCTTGAGCAGGCGTTTTTTGGGGTTCCAAGGCGATGCCATTAACTCAGTGTGCACACTAAAAGGCTGACTTTCACTTTCCGGTTGCGGGTATTGGTAGCGAAAGTAATTAATGAACTCTTCCGCCTTAACCGCATCATGTGGAGGCAAGCGTCCTTCACGCATGATCATTCTACGTACGTTGCTGTAAGAGGCGGTATCCACATCAACACTAAACGTCGATACTGGATGTTCGCTCACTTGGCGTATTGGATTATGTTGCTGGGCAAGATATTGCTCTCTATCGCGCCCCAGTGATTGCTCGTGTAGCTCAGGAATGGGACGAACCGCCGCAAACAAAGCCGAATCGCTCTCCTGCGCCATATGTCGCGCACGTTTGGGCTCCCTCTTCTCTGTTGAGTAATTCTGCCGTGACTGCTCGTTTAAGCGCGCCGCTTTTGTCGATGAAGAAGACCGAAGTTCAGCGGCTGAAACAACTGCAGGCATCGACACGTCGCTCAGTCCCTCTGAAGCAGCAGCAATCTCTTCAGCGGTGGTATCGCTGGACTTGGTCGTCACAGTGGGCTGTGCACCTCCTTCATCGGTTTCTTTAACACGTGGATCGCTACCGCAACCACTTAACAATGCGCCAATGACCATCGCCAAGATGAACGGTTTGAAGCCTCTTGCATCAATAGCCGAAGAACGTGAAATAGACTTATGAAATGCCGACAAACGGATTTCTGGGGAGTGGAATGCTCGTGTTTTCATCAGTTAATACACCTTTCTGGGGAGTGATTAACTGATGAAACGCGCCCATGCTAGAAATGGGGTTAAAAGATCTAAAATAATTATAGAAAACTCAGCTGATCGTTTTTGGAGTCGATGCGGTAATGCGACGATAGGCGATCAAGCCGCCCCCCATCAACAACTGAATGCCGCCATAAAGCAGTAAGGTAAATAGCACCAAGTTGCCCGCACTATCCACCTCTCCCATTACCGTGGGAAACAGCAGAGTGTTGATCAAGAGCCCCAAGTTGACGTTACGCACAGCCACTTCCATTTCAATGGCTGTTGAATCCTTGGCATTCAAACCGAACAATCGACACCCCACCCAAGCGACCACAGTCATTGTCACCAGTAGTAAAGTAATGAGCAGTACGTTGTGCCAGCCAAAAGCATCGATGTCGAGTCGTCCCGCCAACGATGACATCACCACAATGGCCAAAATGCCCAACAGAGAAGCATTGATGGAATAGCGAGCGATAGCCGGTGCCTGCTTGGGCAGATAACGCAATGCCAACATACCCAACGCCAAAGGCAATAACAGTGTCCAGATGATTTCACTCATAATCTGTCCACGTGGCAACTGAAAATCGGCGGGCATGTACTGCGAAATCATGGCATCAAGAATAAGCGGCGTACTCACCAAGCAGGCCAAGGTGGTGATGGCCGTTACTGAGATAGACAATGCCACATTGCCACCGGCGAAGAAGGTGAACATATTGGAGGAAGTGCCCCCAGGGATTGCCGCTATGATCGCCACACCAATAGCCACACCTCCCGCCAGACCAGCAACTTGGATAAAGACGAAAGCAATCACCGGCACTAACAATAGCTGGACGCAATTTCCAATGGTCACCGCTTTGGGCTCGGTAACCACTTCTTGGAAGTCTTTGACAGTCAAGGTCGCCCCCATACCAAACATGGCCATCACCAACTGAAACACAGCGAACCAATATTCGTTCTGTAGGTAGAACTCGACCATCACCCTCTCCATCTTGATTTTTAGTTTATTATTCAGCCGCGTATTCTAACTAAGCTCTGCCAACGGGAATAGTCACTCAGGAGACACTTAACATAGATTAACCTTGTGCGCTTCCAGCGAGCTTGCCTAGCGGATCTCTGCAGAGAGTAACTATTACACAGGCAGTGGATGTCGAGAGGTAACTTGTTTAAGCACGATTGTACTGTTGATGGTATCGACCTGCTCGATGGCGGCCAATCGTTGCTTGATAAAAGCTTCATAGTGCTCCAAGTCCGTTGCCACCACTTTCACCAGATAGTCATACTCACCGCTCAGCACTGAGCACTCTTCCACCTGCTCAAGCTCACTGATCATGCTCTCAAATTTCTCTGCGTTCACACTACTGTTGCGTTGCAGCCGAACAAATACATAGGCCGAGACGTTGAGACCCAGCTGCTTGCGATCCAATTCCGCCACATAGCGTGCTATGACTCCAGTCTCCTCCAAGCGCCTCACCCGTCTCAGGCAAGGCGTGGGACTCAGGTTTACCCGCTCAGCCAGATCCGCATTGCTGATACGGCCCTGCTGCTGCAGAACTCTCAATATATGTCGATCAATCTTATCCAGCATAGCACCATCAACCCAAATAAAACGATTTGTTAGCAGAATACTCTAAACGAAGATGCTAGATAGCGCAATTTTGCACGATTTGATCACTCTGGCGCTGATAGACTGAGCTCTACCGGATACGGATAGTGAGTCGCCATTGAAAGTGAAGGCCCAGCGGTCATTGAGCGACTTTATTCCCGCCCCTCCCTATTCTTCTGTGAAGCAGAGTTCTCTAGCGAGTCTAAGTATGTGTCGCTAGGCAAGCTCCCCTCCCAACATAATAATGAGATAATTCATGTCGACAGCCAGCGCACAAGCCTTTGATCAATGGATCCGTTCCGACTTCAAAACCTACAACACTGAACTGGAACAGCTTTACCAACAAGCAAATGCCAAAGATCAAGTTGCCGGAATCGGTGATACCCTAAAAAACCAACTGGTCGATGAGGGAAAGCAGTTTATTGTCGAGTTGCTTCAAGAGGGCAATACCGATGAAGGCTTCGACAACGGCTTTGATTTGCTGGGCAATGTGGGTTTCTACATGGCTGCCTGTCGCCGACATGACATCACAGAGCCATCGAGAGAATCAAAATCTCCTCTGCAAGAAGCCTCCGCACTCGCGATGCAACTCGGTGCGTCGCTGGGCGTGATACCTCGCTTTGCGTCGAGTCACTTAGAGACCCACAACCGCGCCATCAATGGTGAGTACAAATCGTTCACTCATCTCGAGGATGAAAAATTATTCATCGATTACAACACTCGCAGTGTCTTCGCATTTATTCGCGCATCACAAGCCCTGCTGCAAACTCTCCCTATAGGCGTAACCCATCCCGTGGCCTACGATCTTTTATGCAGCGCTGAGAAAGCCCTCAAGGACGTAGTGAACTACAACGATGAGTTATTTGAAAAACTCGATACTGAGCGTTTTTTCTATGCCGTGAGGCCCTACTACAAACCCCACCGTGTCGGCCTACACGAATATCGCGGTGCCAATGCCGGTGACTTTGCTGGCATCAATGTCATCGATCTATTACTAGGCTTGTGCAGGGCCGACGACCCGTATTATTCACAGCTGCTAGTGGACAAATTTCTATTTATGCGGCCCGAGGATCAACTCATCTTGCGAGACTGCATGCGCCGTCAGAGTCTTCTAGACAGCTTTCTAGACAATGCCGCAGACAATAGAAACACCCTGGGTTTTCAGAAAAACCTGTCGAAGTTCTTGGATGTCTGCGAGGCCCATGGAAATACCGCCCTTCAACATCATGAAAAGCTGGTTAAGAAGTTCATCGAAGTTCCCGCCGAAGATTCCGCGCTAACCGACAGCCAAGGCATAACCGCCTCTGGGCCTCCCTTACCTGTGCTACTAAGAGCGCTGAAGAAACTCTGCGACCTGCGTTCGGCGGCTCTCCGAGACGATATCCCCACTCGCCACGACGACTTAAAATTACTCCGAGGCATGATTTAATGACGACCCACTCTAGTCGATCAGGCCTGATTGACAGCAGCCTTGTCGAGGATATGTTCTGTCTCAACGATGACATCTACTTTCTAAATCACTCAGTCGGAAAAATGCCCCGCTCAACGGAAACCATAATTAAGAGCTCTTACCTCCAGCCTTGGCAAACGTCCGAAGGAGACCCTTGGCCGCAATGGCTCACGGTTATTGATAAATTTCGCCAAGCCCTTGCCCGGCTGTTTAGTGCCAACGCAGAGGATTTTTGCCCACAAACCAATATTTCATCAGGCCTCAGTAAACTCTTAGCGTCACTACCGCTGGACAAGTCGAGGAAGACGTTGCTTTACAGTGAGAACGACTTTCCATCGATCGGTTTCGTGATGGAACAGGCACGGCGCATGGGATTTGAAACCCGTTGTTTGCCCGCTGATTTGAACACTTTAGATATCAACCTATGGGAGCAACATTTACACCAAGATCTCGCCGCGGTATTGATCGCGCACAGTCACTTTAACACCAGTAAGTTAACCCCTGCCTCTGACATCTGCCAGCTCGCCCGCGACAGAGGTATTTTCTCCGTGGTCGACGTCGCGCAATCGGCCGGTGTGGTCCCCATAGATCTACAACAACTCGGGGCGGATGCCATTTTGGGCTCGAGTGTAAAATGGCTATGCGGTGGTTCAGGTGCGGGGTTTATGTGGATTGCGCCAGACAAAGTAGAGAGCCTTAAGCCTCTGGATGTCGGATGGTTTTCACATCGAGATCCGTTCGAATTCGACATACACCACTTCGACTACCATCAATCCGCGCTGCGTTTCTGGGGCGGGACTCCCTCCATACTGCCCTATGCAGTGGCGGCAAATAGTATAGAGATTATTGAAAAAATCGGCGTCGCGAAAATTCGACAACATAACTCTGCGCTGACGCAGCGATTAATTGAGAAGCTGAACGATCACACCCTGAATACACCCAAAGATACGACAAAACGCGGGGGAACCTTGGTGTTAGATCTCAACACTCATCATCGCGATCGAATTCTACAGGATTTGGAAAACGCCAAGGTTCGATTCGACCAACGAACTTTGGGGATACGTTTATCTCCCCACATCTACAATACTATCGATCAGATTGATCTCGTTGCCGAGATTCTTAACTCATAGATAGAGTTGCAGTTTAGACTTTTTGACCGTCTGGCTCTAAGAAAAACAACTGACTAGCTAGTAGCGCCACGACTATTTACAACTCCAGCCAGAAAACGGAGTAACCTACAGATCTAGCACTCAAGAAAGTAGGCCTATCATTCAGCCAGATTCATCTGCGCCCAGTTATAGGCCTGAATTCGATTCTTAACATCGATTTTTTTAAAGACATTGTATAAATGGCTTTTAATCGTGTATTCGCTCAACTCCAACGCCTTGGCTATATCCAAGTTGGTCGCTCCCTCTAACAACAACTTCAATATCTGGCGTTCTCGGCGCGTCAAATTAATAGACTGAGCCCTCATTCTCGGCGCACTGCGAAACTCATCGATCAAGCGCTGCATGACATTTCTGGGTAACCAGTCACCACCATCCATCAAGGTTTTCATTCCACAAAGCAGGTTTTCCTGATCAACCGTCTCATAGAATATTCCCTTTACTTGCGGCCATTGGACCAACTTTTCGTAGTTGTCCGTAGCTTTTAGATTAATCAGCGCGACTCGCTGTTCTGGATAATCCTGACTCAAACCATGAATGAATTGTCCGATTTCATCGATAGGCACATGTTTGCAATCAATCAACACCAAACGCCCTTCGGTTTCGAGGCTATTGTTCAAACCGGTCTCGAAAACCTGAACATTACAGGCCATAGCGAGTTCATTTTCGATATGACTCTTTAAAAAATTAGTTTGCATATCCAAATAGCCCAACAACGTGACACTGTTAAAGTCACAATTCGACTCGTTGGCATAAGACGTTTGATAATCCAAGGTGTTACCTCCTATAACTGTTACGCCGTCTGAACGATCACGCTAGATGATCGTTCACGAACTACGGCATCATTCCTCTATTTCGGTATTCTCTTCTTGTTGATCAAGTGTTCCTGTCGCAGTTGCCGTAGTCGGAATCAGCTCTCCTGCCACCAAGCGAGTTTCCGGACTGTATACCGCATCAAGACCAACCGCGTAGGATCTCACGTCGGTGAAAATCGCTGGATCGACCTGAGTAAATTCCACAACCTGGTTTTGGACCGCACTCTTTAACCCCTGAGACGCCACAACGCCGATTAGAGATTCAATACGCTCGCCGGTCGCATTAACCGTAGGCACTTGAGATACAAACTCTGGATTCACGTAACTGAGCGACACGATATTGAGCGTATTGGAAACGTCCATCCGCAATGGATTGATTTGCTCACCAATGTTCGTCCAACGCTGCTGAGTAGAACCCAAGGTTACGTCTCTGGCAGTAATGTGCAGATCTCCACGAGATTGCGCAGTTAACACGCCGAATTGCTTAGAGTTAAGAACAAGATTTCCGTTCGCTCCTGTGTCAATTTTGGAGATAGTCAAATCATCCAACTCAGAAACCGATACGTCAATCGAGGTCCCATTCACCGCGGTAATACCGAGGGTGTTGATATCTGTTTCCAACTCGACATCTGTTTGAGCTGTGATCTCAAGTCGATCAGCAGTAACAGCACCGGTAATGCCATTGCTTCCACCGTAAGAGCTCGCGAACGAGATATTGCCGCTGTTTTTATAACCGAGACTGATTCCATTAGAGAATTGAATCGAGGAGGGGGAAAACACTGCAGACAAGGCTGATTCAACAGACAGGCTTTCAGAGGTGTTGTAGAGATTTTCTATACGAGTGAATTCCATCGCGCCAAGACGATTGACACCACTAATAGGATTGCTGATGACCCAAGTCTCGTCGGCCAAACTTGAAGACAATGAATCAGTGCCAGCGCCGCCGTCAAAACGATCGACTAAAGACAACTCACTGGTGAGAAACACCTGATCGTTACCATCCTCTAAATAGACGCCTATGGCAGATCCACCAGACAAATTAACAACGTCGTCTCCGCCACCGGTGAAAATCTCTCCAGCATTACCAGCCGTTACATTAAATGTATCTCTGCCGCTGCCTGCTTGGAAGCTCTCAAAGCCAGAGAAGACTAGATTATCGAGGTTCCCGGAGCCATTGTTAATATTCCAGGTAGCGTCTAGATTGACCCCAACTAAGCGATCGTTAGCACTACCGGCTCTCAACTCTGTGACACCGGATATCGTAACGTTTGCCAGCTCTAAGCTGTCAGCCCCGGTGAGCACATAATCAGTATTGAAATCCGAACCACTGACAACCCCGGCATTGGAAACCGCTTCGATGTCCGAGAAAATAACGGCGACGGAATTGACCACACCTTGAAGTGAGTTGGTTTGCACAGCGCCGCCCTGCTCTCGAGTCGCCCACTGTGAGGCCACAGCATTGACAACCCGATCCGATCCGCCACCAGCGTTCACTTCAACAAGATTTTGGAATTCAATATCAGACACCTCGATGATCGAACCCGCCACGCTGAAGTCTTCATCATTGTCCGTTGTCGTCAACGTTGCGCCACCGGTAGATCTCGCAGCATCCATACCGATCATCTCGATCCCTTGCGCTTCTAAGGTTTCGTTGACAGAATCGGTATCAAGATCATGCAAGACCCATTGCTCATTATCGAGACCCACTACAGTATCGGTGTCACCGGAACCGGCAGAGATTTCCGTCACACCGCGAAGAGTCATACCAGCAACAGTTACCGCGCGGTTACTCCCTAACGCATAGACTTCATTGACACCACTCTGCCCGATCAAGCCATTGTTTTCTCCGTTTAATCCAACCAGTTCGATCTCTGAAAAGTCTATACCTTGCGCTTCAACAGATTGGGTGCCTTTTAACGTCCATTGACTTGCGCCACTGACACTGTCTTGACCGGCACCATTGCCTGCGGCAATCGTTGCCACTCCGCTGAACTGAGTTCCAGACACGGAGATAATTTCAGGCGCTAGAATTTCATAGTGCTCACCAATGGCCGCTTGTCCAATCAGGTGGCTGTCATCACCGGCCTGTCCATAGCTGTCAACACCGGTGAAGCTGATACTATTACCGCGCACATTGCCTGAACCTTGTAGTTCCCACTCAGACGCACCAAACGCGGTATCTACACCAGCGACACCTCCCGCCGACACAGTAGTGACCCCATCGAACACGATATCGTTAACTCGCAGTGATTGACCGCTGAGCAACTCATAGTCTTCAGCGACTGAGTCCTGCCCGACCAACTGACTACCATCCCCAGCAATACCTACAGTTTCAATATTGGAGAAAGTAATGAGGTTGGCTCGGACACTTTCGGAACCTTGCAAGCTCCAGCTAGAGGCTCCAGTCACAGAGTCCTCACCGCTCAGGTCCCCAGCATCCAGCGTGGCCACACCAATAAACGAAACTCCGGAGCTGCTTAGAGCATAATCACCGTTAATGACGAAGGAATCTTGCAAACCATCTCGACCTAATAGATCTCCATTGTCACCCACGAGCCCCGCTTGCTCAATTTGAGTAAATGTCATGCCTTCGGCAAATACGCTATTTTGCCCTAATAGTGTCCAACTGGTTGGGCCTTCCACGGTATCGACTGCATTGCCTTCCCCGCCGTTCACATTCGCAATACCTGAGAATTCCATCCCTTCCACATGAACCAAACCTGCACCAGGTACCACATAGGTTTCAGCAATATTATCTCGACCCACTAGGGTGGCGATGTCACCACTGGTTCCCACGAGTTCGATCTGAGAGAAATCGATACTCGCCCCCTTAACCGACTGTTGACCCAGTAGATTCCAGGAGGATGCTCCGGCGACGGAGTCATTCACCGAGCCACTACCCGCAGCGACGCTAGCAACACCGGTGAAGGCGACATCGTCTACGTCAAATGCTTGAATACCCGTGATGACAAACTCTTCGCGAACATCGTTCCGCCCAACGACGAAACTAGATTCGCCCACCAGCCCAACACGCTCGATATCATTAAAGCTGATGTTCTCAGCAGAAATACGCTCACTTCCAAGTAGGGAGTATTGATTGGCGCCCAGGACACGATCACCGTCAGACCCCACTCCAGCATTGACTGTTGTCACACCGCTGAACGCAATGCCGCTCACCGAGACTTGTTCAGTACCGAACACGTCATAGTCTTCATCAAAGCCGGTGGTCACGATAACGGTTGCATCACTGCCCGCCAGTCCTGCCAGCTCGATCTGCTCGATGTCAATGCCAGCCTGAGACAATCTCTCATCACCCGTCACTAACCATGAGTTTGAACCAACAATGGAATCTTCATCGCCAGCACTGTTGCCGGCGACCAGATTGTCTACCCCACTAAATGTTACGCCATTAACTAGAACTTGCTGATGGCCAACAATTTCGAAGGCTTCACTGATACCCGTGGAGCCCAATAACTGAGCATTGTCACCAGCGCTTCCAGCCGCCTCAAACTCGTAGATATTAATGTTCTGCGTCGAGACAGCGCCATCGGGCAACAAGGTCCAAACCGTTGAACCGACAATCGAATCTCCCGCACTATCACCGGCATTGATTCTACTGACTCCAGAGAAATCAATTCCCAGAGTATTCACCATTTGATTACCTGTAATCGAGAAGCTTTCTCCCAAGGTATCACTGCCATTGAGCGTACTAGCAACCCCAACCTGCCCTGCTTGCTCTATTCCAGAGAAGGTCACTCCCGCAGAAGAAAAGCTGTTGCTACCCATCAGGTTCCAGCTACTCGCACCTATCACTGAATCGATAATACCCGCGCTATCGCCTGCCACGACTTGATCAGTACCCAAAAACTGCACACCGTCGACCCAAAGGTGCCGCGACCCGAGTACAGTGAAAGTTTCGGATACATTAGCTCGAGCAACAATTTGAGACGCGACACCGACTTCTCCGACCACATCAATGTTAGAAAACTCGATATCCTGTGCGTGAACAGCATTGGATCCGCGCAAATTCCACACCGAACTGCCAATCACCGAATCTGTATCGCTAACGCCATCATCGGAGCCGACATGGGTGACATTAGAAAAACCAACCACTCCGCTACCGCTGCCGGTAAAGTCGCCTCGAGAGTAATTCAGTTGACCTGAGCCGATGATGGCAAAGGTATCATCACCGACACTACTAAGAATGGTCGCGCCTTTACTATCAACAACTTGACCACTAAATTGATGATTTTGCGTGACGCCTAAGAAGTCACCGGCAGACCAGTTGTAGGTACTCAGATCAATACCCGAAATCGCCACATTGTTAACGACTGCTTCAGAGCTGTGACGCAACTCATAAGTAACGTTACCGGTATCGTTAACAACATCATTAGCCTCACCCACGACGAAGCCAATGCCAACAAAATCGATACCCAGTGTATTGATCTCATTAGAGCCAGAGACCCCAAAGCCATCTACAACACCCGCGCGACCAGTCAACTGATAGTTTTCACCGATCAAGCCAACAGTTTCTATTTGATCGAATTCTACGCCTTGCGCAGACACGCGGTTAGATCCAACCAGCTGCCATTGCAGCGCACCTGAGACGGTGTCGGTGACGGCTCCGCTTCCGGCTTGCACACTGCCTACACCGATGAAATCAATGGTATCAACATTAAATGATTCCAACCCGTTCATGGTGTAGTGTTCGCCAACATCAGCCTCACCGATCACTGTACTGTTGTCACCAAATTGTCCCACTTGATTAACATCGTTAAATGTCATCAGGCCAGTAGAGAATTTACTCAGCCCTAGCAAAGTGTAGGTTCCACCGCCGACAACGTGATCACCACTGCTCGACCCACCCGCGTTAACAGTTTGTACCCCTAGGAAAGTGATACCATCAGACATGACGGTGTTGTTTGACAGCACGGTAAACACATCGTCACTGGATTCACGCCCGGTCAAGATACTATTAACACCACTGGCTCCAGCTATATTGATTTGTTCGAAATCAATACCGAGCACGTCCAACTGTTCATTACCGGCCAACTGCCAATTGGTCAACCCGAGTACCGTATCATCAACAGGCCCATTACCCGCGCGTACGGTATCAACACCATAGAAAGTCATTCCATCAACACTAAGAGTCTCAGCAGCAAGAGCGGTAAAGGTCTCAGCCACCAAATCTTGGCCGGTAACAGTACTGCCATCACTGAGCGCACCGATCCGATCGACGTTGCTGAATGCAACACCCTGACTGCGAACCGATTGGGTTCCGTTCAACTGCCATTGATTACTGCCAGAGACACTGTCAATAGCACCCGAGCCTGCATTGACTTGATTGATACCGCTAAACTGAATGCCATCTACATTTACGGATTCATTTCCATTAACAGTGAATGTCTCTGCTAATGCTGCTTGACCGAGAATGGAACTGGTGACTCCACTGGTACCAACACGTTCAATGTTTGAGAAGGTTGTGAGTTCGGCAATTACACTGTTCGCGCCATTTAACTGCCAGCTGCTGGAACCCTCTACAAGATCACCGACAGCGGAGCTACCCAAACCATCGACGGCAATAACATTGGTAAAAGTCACCTCCCCTGGAGTTGCTCTGACGTCCGCGCCGGAAATCATCCGAACATTGTTTGCTCCCAGTAAAGTAAACTGATCATTGCCTGTGCTACCCACTAATAAAGCGCCATTGGCATCAAAGCTTTGACCATCGAGCAGGTGATCACCACTGATACCCAAGGTATCCAAAGCACCCCAATCGAACTGAGCAATATCGAATCCTGAAAAATCGATATCTGCCACATTCACACTGTTACTACTAAACAGGATGTAATTGAAACTTCCAACATCGGTTAAAACATCATTGGCACTGGCTTGAATCTCAGTAATTCCACTGAATCCAATTCCAGCAACAGACACCGATTGACTTGCAGTGATTTCAAAATTCTCAATCACTGCGTCTTGATCGCTGACAACACTTTGCGTCCCTGTCGCTACGACCAAATCAACATTAGTAAAATCGATATGCCCATCGGATACCGCTTTATTGCCTGTTAAGCTCCAATTGCTGTCTCCGGTGACAGTGTCGCTGTCGGTTTCACCGCCATCTACACTGGTAATCGCGTTAAAGGAAATACCCTCAACGTTGACGTTGTAGTCGTCAATTATAGTGAAGGTTTCGTTAGTTCCATCTTGACCGGTAACGCTGCTGGACACTCCGGTTGCTGTGACGACATCAACCGCGGAGAAGTTGATGTGCCCATCGGATACAGCTTTCTCGCCATTCAAGCTCCAATTACTGTCTCCCATGACAGTATCGCTGTCCGCACTACCGCCATCGACGTCGATAATATTATTGAAGGTAATACCTGCAACACTGACATCGTTTTCGTCGATAATGGTAAAGGTTTCATCAATGTTATCTTGACCGCTTAGAGAGGTGTTCGCCCCTGAGGCAGTTACCTCTGTGATGTTATTGAATTCAACACCATGGGCACTTGCATTCTTTGCACCTCCCAAGACCCAATCCATGCCGCCAGTCACTGCGCTAGTGCTTCCGCTCACTGTTACGATATCCACCTGAGTGAAGCTAACATTCCCATCAGATACCGCCTTAGGCCCGCTCAGAGTCCAGTCACTGTCTCCCGAGACTGTATCACTGTCGGTATCTCCACCGTCGATACTAGTAATGTTATTGAACGCAATCCCTTCAACACTGACATCCTTCACATCAGTAATTTCAAAGGTCTCATTGACGCCGTCTTGACCAGAGAGGCTGCTAGACGACCCGATCGCCGAAACCACATCAACTTGGGAGAAACTAATGTGTCCATCGGATAGTGCTTTCTCGCCCTGTAAACTCCAATTACTGTCTCCACTGACAGTGTCGCTATCCATTTCACCACCATCTACGCTGGTGATATTGTTGAACGCTAGACCTTCGACATTGACATCTTTTTCATCGGTAATGATGAAGGTTTCATTGACCCCGTCTCGACCGGAAACCCGGCTAGAGGCTCCCGTCGCGGTGACCACATCTACCTGTGTAAAGCTGATGTGCCCGTCGGATACCGCTTTTGATCCAATTAAACTCCAGTTGCTATCTCCGGTAACTGTGTCACTGTCAGTCGCGCCGCCGTCGACGCTACGGATATTATTAAAGGAAATACCCTCAACGCTGACGTCACTTTCATCTGTAATGGAGAAAGAATCATCGACACCATCTCGCCCTGTCAGTGAGGTGCTCGCTCCCGTAGCGGTAACCTCGGTAATGTTATCAAAGACAACTCCATGAGCGCTTGCACTCTTAGGTCCCTCTAGCAACCATTCTGTACCACCCGCTACAGCACTGGTGCCTCCAGTGGCCGTCACTCTATCGACCTGTGTAAAACTAATATCTCCGTCGGATACAGTCTTTGGTCCACTTAAACTCCAGCCGGAGTCACCCGTAACGGTATCGCTATCATTAACACCTCCTGCGACACTAGTAATATTATTAAAAGCAATGCCTTGAACACTGATGTCATTCGTATCAGTAATCGCAAAAGTCTCATCAACACTGTCTTGACCGGTTAGGCTGCTCACTACGCCTGTCGCAGTCACCACATCAATCTGCGTGAAGCTGATGTTGCCATCAGATACGGACTTAGCGCCGTTCAACGCCCAGTTTGTATCGCCCATGACAGTATCGTTATCCGCAGCTCCGCCATCGACACTGGTAATATTATTAAAGAACATACCATCGACACTGACATCTTTTTCATCGGTAACTGTATAGATCTCATTCACACTACCTTGACCCGCTATACTGCTGACTGTTCCTGTGGCAGTGACCACATCGACTTGAGCGAAGTCTATGTGGCCATCAGATACAGACTTGAGCCCGCGCAATGCCCAGTTGGAGTCTCCTGTAAGCGTATCACTATCGGAAGCACCACCATCAACACTGTCAATATTATTGAAGGCTATACCCTCAACACTGACGTCGTTTGAATCGGTAATGCTGAAGTCTTCATCAACACCATCTCGACCAGTGATCGAAGTGCTCGCTCCGGCCGCAGTGACCTCGGTGATGTTATTAAAGGAAACGCCATCGGCGCTCGCGCTCTTAGCTCCGCCCAATGACCAATCTGCACCACCCGCTACTGCACTAGAGCTTCCAGTAGCTGTCGCAACATCCAGCTGAGTGAAATTAATGTTCCCGTCGGATACCGCTTTGGTTCCACTCAACGTCCAATCGGTATTCCCCGTAACTGTGTCGCTGTCGGACGTACCACCATCAACACTGTCGATATTATTGAAAGCTATACTGTCGACACTGACATCATTGGTATCGGTAATGCTGAAGTTTTCATCAACACCATCTCGACCAGTGATCGATGTGTTCGCGCCGGCCGCAGTGACCTCGGTGATGTTATTAAAGGAAACGCCATCGGCGCTCGCGCTCTTAGCACCATCCAATGTCCAATCTGCACCACCCGCTACCGCACTAGAGCTTCCTGTAGCCGTCGCAACATCCACCTGAGTGAAGTTAATATTCCCGTCGGATACCGCTTTGGCTCCACTCAACGTCCAATCGGTATTCCCCGTAACTGTGTCGCTGTCGGACGTACCACCATCAACACTGTCGATATTATTGAAAGCAATACTGTCGACACTGACATCGTTGGTATCGGTAATGCTGAAGTTTTCATCAACGCCATCTCGACCAGTGATCGAAGTACTCGCCCCGGCCGCAGTGACCTCGGTGATGTTATTAAAGGAAACGCCATCGGCGCTCGCGCTCTTAGCTCCGCCCAATGACCAATCTGCACCACCCACGACCGCACTAGAGCCGCCGGTGGCCGTAACCAGATCCACTTGAGTGAAGTTAATGTTCCCGTCGGATACCGTTTTAGGTCCGCTCAACGTCCAATCGGTATTTCCTGTAACTGTGTCACTGTCGGTATCACCGCCATCGACCTCAGTGATATTGTTGAAAGCAATTCCTTCAACGGCGACATCGTTTACATCAACAATGGTGAAAGTTTCATTCACACTGTTTTGACCAACAACAGTACTGGAAGCTCCTGTCGCCGTGACCGCATCAACATTTACGAAACTTATGTGACCATCGGATACAGCTTTTTCGCCAATCAAACTCCAGTCACTATCTCCGATGATAGTGTCGGTATCAGTATCACCCCCTTCCACGTCAGTGACATTGTTGAAAGCAACACCATCAACACTGATGTCATTTTTATCGGTAATAGTGAAAACTTCATCTATGCTGTTTTGGCCAACAATGGTACTAGACGCTCCAGTTCCGCTCGCAGCTTCCACGTTGCTGAAGGTAATGCTCTCGACTTCTACTGATTTGAAGCCTTTCAACAACCAATCAGCATCTGCAACGATATGATCAGGATCTACTCCGTTGGTACCCGCATCGACCGAATCAACGCCATTGAACCTCACCGTGCCATCGGCAGTCGTGATATCTAAGCTACCCGACCCCAAAACAGAAAAAGTTTCACTAGCCGCGCCGGCAGTGACGTTACCGCCGGATGCGATATTGACAACCTCCGCACCGGAAATCGCGTATCTATTGACGGACAGATCCGTATTCGCCAAAAAGCTCACCGCAGTATCTGCGACAAACTGGAATTGATCAGCTGTACCTAATGCAGAAACTGTAACGCTACTGGCCTCTATACTTCCCAGCGTGTTGGAACCGCCGCCATGCGTTCCGACATTTACAACAACATCGGTATTGGCAGCGACGATACTGCCTTGGTTATCGATCGTATCGGCATCAATAGTGAGCGAACCCTCTGTGCCGCTGCCTTTCGCATTGCTTACTGTTCCGTTATTGACAAAGTTGACAGCCGATAAAGCAATATTGCCACTGACACCATTGGTGCTTGGATCACCAGTGAGAACAGAAACCCCACTGGCAATGGTTAAGTCTCCAGCTCCATCCCCATCTGAATCGGCGGTCAGCGTTACATGGCCATCTTGGGTTGTCACATTGGCATTGATATCAATATTCGATTTCGCTGATAGTACTAGTGTCACCTTATCGCGATTTCCAACGCCCTCTATGACATTATCAATTATAAGATTGTTTCCCGAGTCCAAAGTCAATGTAGCATCTGTCTGACCAGGACCATCCACTTGAATTGCACTCGCTAGAGTAATGTCACCGTCGACAGTGGTAAAACTAATATCCGTATCAGCTTCCAGAGAATCGATAATGCTCTCCACATCAACGGTTGTTTCTGGAACTGCGATATCACCAATAATCATATGATCGGGATCTAACAGCCACAGGCCGTTTTTGCCAGATGCGCCCCTTGCCACAACGCGCCCAGAGACGATCAAATCCTGTTTACCGGAGGTTTCTACAAACCCACCATCACCGTTGATTAATCCAGAACTTGCATCAATATGGCCGTAAAAAATAGTGGTATCGTCAGCCCAAACTATGACCTTACCGCCACCACCTGAATCAATCCCGCTCGCACGAATCTCGGCTCCAGCCGCAACGGTTGTATGACTTGCATTCCGGACGGAAGCATTTGCGCCCTGATAGTCGCCCCCAATCAGTACTTCGCCGCCCCCTGATTCACCCGAAGCCGAAAGTTGTGCCGTAGCCGATATTTCTACTTGATCGCCGAGAACTGCTATAGTTCCGCCTGTACCCGCAGCGCCATCGACACTGACTGCCCCACCGACAACGGCCTGAGCTCCTTCAATATGGATACTTCCGCCACCCATTCCGGATGCATCAAGAGTTCCGTTGGCGCTGACAGCCCCACCACTGCCAATCAGTCGGATACTGCCGCCGCTGGTATCGATGCCTTTAGCGCGAATGATGCCCGTGTTGTTTACCGCCTTCGAGAATAAATCTTCGGAGGTACTGGCTTGCAGTAAGACCTGCTGACCATTCACAGTGCCATCGTTCAGAACTGCGGCATCCACACCTAGATCGTTCTCCAAGACAGCTTTGGTAACCTGTACGCCCATCATGCCGTCAGAATCAAACGTCAGTACAGCTGAATCGCCTGCGGAAAGAGAAACCACTTCAGCGGTGATTACCGCTCCCGCTTCATTGGCAACCTGCTTACCCAGAAGCGCCACAGAAGAAGCGTTGATAATACCGCTGTTGACGACCGTTCCTGAGGTGTCTTCGACACCATCAAAAATAAAATCACCATTCATAAAATCAGCAGTGTCGATATTTAGCCCAGAGGCCATTAGCCCGCCGACATTGATTGTTGCCGATTCAGTAAACATGATTCCGCGAGGGTTCAGGAGCAACACATTGCCGTTGGCTTCAATCGATCCGCGAATTGACGACGGATTTTGATCAAGAATTTTATTCAGAACAAAGGCGGAAGAGGAAGGCTGAACGAACTTCACCGATTCATTGACATCGACATTAAATGATTGCCAGTCGATGGCCAGTCGAGCGGTTTTTTGATTAATGGTCGTGGCCAGTCCATTGGCCGAAATCGAACCCGATCCGCCAGTAACTACTCCACCCACTGGAGCAGCAACAGCCGAGTTAACAATCATCACCTGCCCAACAATCAATCCGGCCATTGCCAGTGATTGCAGCTGAATTCCGCGGCTGAGTGGACGCTTTACAAGCGTCTTTGCTGAGGTTGACTTAACGGTTAATCCTTTAGCGTCTTGCATAGTCAATTTCCTAGAATACAATTTTCGTTGGCCTAGTGAGGCCAAAATCTCGGGTCTACATACTAAAACTGAATGGTGAGATCCGCGTAGATCTCAATAGACTCGGCGTCGTCTCCAATACCTTCCACGGAAGACTTCGACGAGGACGGCTTTGAGAAGGTGATCTGAGAAGTGATGAATTCATCCCAGCTCCATTTGGTAATAAACCCAAAGCTAGATAAGTAAGTCCAGCTATCATCCAAACCATCTTCAAAATTCACCAAGTTTCCATAAGCTGCATCTGCAATTATTCCGAATTGAAGAACATCGTTTAGATAGCGTCCATCGTAGATCTCGAAATTCATCAGGTGAGGCACATCGAAATACCATTCGGCATTGATCATCGCGCCTTGATCACTGGAGAAATCCCTGACGGTAAACCCTCTGACACCACTGGCGCCGCCAAGAGACATCTGCTCAAACGATGGCAACAACTGCTCTGAGTACTGCCAGCGGCTTTTGAGTACGAAGCGACTCTCAGCGTCTGTAAATGGCAGAGGAACAAAGAATAGCGAATGCGTATCTAGAGATAGTTTGTAAAAATCATCCCCACGCTCTTCTGGAACATCGGTTTGATGCTCACCGTAGCTCAAACCCAGATTGGCGACATTGAACATACGGATCGAGTCGGAAAGCCCATCGATGTAGAAATTAAGCTCTCCGCCATAGACATGCTCTTCTTGATCGTAAACCGAGTCTACCGAGTTAACTTCTGTTGTCTTTTCAGTAAAACGAATACCGGTACTGATGTTAAAATCTCTGGAACGCACAAACTTGTGCTCAAGACCTACCGCATAGGACTCGTTTGTACCCTCAAGATCCAATTGATTGATGACAGAGTTCACATCTTCATCGTCATCTAATTCGAACTCATTTCGTTCAGCCGACAACACCAGTTGAGTACGAGGGCCAAACAGAGGAATACTGTAGCTGGTTTGCCACAACTCAGTATTACCCGGATCGGTAGACTTCAAGTAGCCAAAGGTTAATCGATCACCATAACCGGTAGGATTTAGTAGCTCACCCACCACATAGCCACGCTTATCACCGGTGAAACGGGAACCGTGGTTATCCGAACGAACAGCCACCTTCCAGCCATCCTCTTTGCGCACCTGAAGGTTCATCGCCGTTTCACCCGGTGCATCACCGGCCGTGAAATATCCCGTGACGTTTAAGCCGGGAAGATCATTCAACAAATACAGAGCTTCCTCCATATCACCGTGGCTGACTAGACTGCCTACCCCATCTTCAAAGGGATTAGACAGCAGCGCAGTTTGGTATTTTTTATTGTTATCAACGACAACCTTACCCAAACGCCCTTCTTGGATCGCCAGCTTTATCACGCCATTTTCAACATCCTGTGCGGGGATTTGCACTTGAGCTAAAAACAAACCGTTTTGACGATAAAAGGCAGTAATTTCCTGAGCAATAGATTCCAAATCTCCGTAGCTCATACCCCGCTCTTCATTTTGTGTCTTTATTAGCTCAACGAGATTTTTGACGTTTTCTGCATCTAAGTTCGCGACACTATTACGCGCCCCAATGCGATCCAAATACTCGGCCAGCTCTTCGAGATTTTCGCGGGTATAGCCGCTGGCGAATATCTGGTCCTCTTTCATGTATTTAATACGCAGCGATTCAGCGAGTTCTTCAACATCTTGTTTGTGTATGCCGTACTCTGGAAAATCTTGCAGACGATGAAATTCAAATGCCTTAACCGTAATTCTAGGCCCGTCGACTCGATTAACTGTTTCGGGTATATCAATATCCAGAACAGGCGCATTGTCTTCAACCGTTCGGTATAAATACTCCTTAGTGACATCCGCTTCAGAAAACGGCGTAGTTGCATGAATCGACTCGCTTTGAAGAGAGCGATGAAAATTACTGACGGGCAAGTTTGCACTTTCCCCCAGAACACTTACGCTACACGCCGTTAAGATCACACCAAAGGTGGCTATCCCTGCCTGATCCCTAAACATAAAAGTCCCTTTCCATTCCCTGAATTTTATCTTTCAAACTACCCCCTAATATCCCGAACCACTCTAAACCCGGTAATCTCATCAGCGTTTCCGCTGTGAACTCTTTCTGTTGTCGCTAAGCATCGGCTCATAGGATCGGTTCGAGCGCCACCCAATGCCACCAAGTTTCCTTGTGCGGCGGTAGCCAACTCCTGGACATTCCCCACTAGATTTATCAACCCTTGCCGACTTGCCTTTCCGCTTTTCGCCGCAACAAATTCACTGCCCTTCTGTATCGCACCAAAACGTAGATGACAGTTCCTGTCTGGATTCTCTTTGCCGACATCTAGGCGTGCGGCCTGTCGCCACTCGGTCTCCGTGGGCAAACGATAGTGATAACCTGATGACACAGACAGCCACTCGAGATAGCCATCGATCATCGAAGTATCAACATTGTGAACAGGTAGGCTTTTATCGATCGAAGCGCGACCGCCAGACCACGATGGCAAGCTACAAGCTGAGTCCGTGTCGCAGTAGCGATCAAATTCCTCAATACTGACCTCAGCCTGACCGATGGCTAAACGCTGATCGCCGGATGAGACAACTACCAGCTTAGGGCCCTGCTCACCACCGATCAGCTTGTCGCGACAAGTGAAACGCTCGCCTCTGGCACCGCTGCCAGCTTTCAAATGATTACAAAAATCAATCTTGGTCTGTGCCAGCATGGATTGATGTGGAAACAAAGCCCTGGCGTGATTCAGTACCGTTTGAGCCAACTGAGGACTGGACAATGACAGCTTAGTCACACACTGATTGAGATCCGCAGCGATATTGGGCTCAACTCGCTTCGCTAAAGACGCATCTAAACCTCGCAATCGAACCACTGAGGTTGCGAGTTTTCCGGGGACGTCGATACTACTGCCGCAGCGCAACTGCTGCTCAATCGCACTCATTACCGTTGCTATGCTCTGCTGCCGACTACGTTGCTGCTGCTGTTCGATATCTTTGCGTCGACGAGCTTCCCGAGCTTGTTGCTGCTGCTGCTGAATCGCCTTTTCTCTGAGTATTTTGTCTTTTTGGTCCTGCTGCTGCTGCGCGACACTGGCCTGAAGACGAGAGAGCTCTTGTTCATTCGCCTGCCATGAGCCCGCGCGCTGCAACAGCGCCTCGGTTTCCTCAAAACGTCCCGCCTCAATACTGACCGCCGCCGCCTCAATAAGATTACGGGCAACTCCCTGTCGAACGTCAGCCTGCGTATTCTTATCTTCTGGCGCCAACCGTGCGTAGTCGGCTATTGCTCGGCGAATGTCTGCCTCCCAAGCCGCACTCACTACCCCCAAGTTGAGCAAACGATACAAACCTTCTCGCTTCTCAACGATTCGATCAGCGAGCAACTGTTGCTCCAACTCAACTTGTACTTCCTTTTTTAATGCGTTTTCGTCAATCGTTGTGGCGGTGTAGTTAGCCGCAGAAATCGCCCCCACTAGAGACACTCCGGCAATCGCGGCCGCGCCGAGCCAAACACCCCAGCGGGCTTTGCCAAAAAATTCCTCGGTAAATGCCAATACAGACTCAGTGCGAGTTTCACGCGGAAAGTTCAGTGCACGCTCCAACGCTCGCCACTGTCGACGATCTAGACTCTTAATACGCTTAAGGGACAGTTTCTGTTCCAGCGCCTTGTCAGCTGGAGTCTTGTTGTAGGGGTGTTGACCGGAAAATAGCTCATAGGCAACACAGGCCAAAGCATAAACATCATCTGCAGGGGCCGGATCCTTTCCCTGTAACATTTCCAAACTGGCGTAGGCTGGGGTTAACGCTCCTAACGACGCTGCGTCAAATACCGTATGGTCATTGATACTCGATACGAAGGAATCACTGGGCTTTACCGCCTTGGAGATACCGAAGTCGAAGACTTTAGAACCATTATTTTCGGTAACGAATATGTTTCCAGGCTTGAAGTCTGAATGAATAATATTGTGAGAATGCGCATAAATAAGCGCATCACTGATATCTCGCAATATCGACAGCGCGTTTTCCGTCGAGAATCCGACACCTGATCGCTCTCTCAACAAAACATCCAGCGGATCACCCACCAAATATTCCATGGTCATAAAAACCATGTCTCCATCACGATCAAAATCGTAGACGTTTACTATGTTGGGATGCGCTAGAGTCTGAGATTTCCTCGCTTCCCTCTGCAACGAAATCAACGCATCGGGATGACTGCGAAAGTCATCGTTCAAAACCTTAATTGCAACGAAGGGATTTTTATCGCTTGCCTCAAGCTTTCTACGATCGGTAGCTTTGTAGACTGCACCCATACCGCCTGCACCAAGAAGCTCGCCCAATTCGAAACGATTTTTTATTACAAAGGAATCATTGTTTCCTTTATTGGTGGAATTTTCGGGCGCAGAAACACTGCTGGGATTAATCGAGGGAGCAAAGGTAGTGGCGTCGACTGATTCTAGTTGAGACTTTTGTACCAGTTCGTCTTGGGAACCCGAGAATCCCGAACCCATACTAAAGTTTGAGTTTTTGATTTTTCCAACCAGGTTTTTATCAATAAAAACAGTTTCGTCACCCTCAACAATCTCATCAGGTGCAGCATCCTTGCTGTGCTGTGAGACAGGCAAAACGATTTTCGTTTTATCATCTACATCCATATAACTGCCACATTCCGTTAGTTTTCACGATCCTTATGGGCTTTCGAAACTCGAACAATAACAGGTTCGAATTCGAAGTCGCGAATGTTAAAGCAGAGCACCAAAAAATCAACGGTGAAAATGAAAAATAAAATTTAATGCCAACTGGTAGACATTTCCGACTTTTTCACTAGAAGGCGCTAGAAAATATTCCAACTGCTCATTTAGAATTCGTTCGCAGTCAGGTCAGAAATTTTTTTGTTCCTTCCAACACTGATACTGATATAGAATCGCGATCGACGCAGTCCCCAGCGTCAAAATTCAACGCTGAATTTTTTGATCACAAATGGAAATGTGACCCGGAGCAATAATGGATTTAACGCTGACAGTTACCGAAGCGCCTGAAGACGTCAACATGATCAACCACACCAAAGCCTTTAGTGCCGAGGGTGGTAGCCTAGGCCGCGCAGATAAAAACACTTGGGTCCTACCCGACAATGACCGCGTGGTCTCCTCAACGCACGCAACGATATCGTTCAAGAACGATCAATATCTAGTAACTGACACAAGCACCAACGGGACTTTTCACAACGACAGTGAACAGCCAATCGGATCGAACAACATCACAGCCTTGACGTCTGGCGACACATTGAGAATTGGAAACTACAGAATCAAAGTTTCCATCAAGTCTGATCAAAAACCTCTTGGGAAAGGTTTACAATCCGCAGATTTTTTAGACGGGGGAGACAAAACGACATTCTCTGCGGCTGTGCAATCTGAGCAGGAATCTCTCGCTCAAGTTAAACAGCTCGACGGTTTCTTGGATCAACCATCAGCCACAAACCAACCGAATACTAATGATCACTCGCGACTGTTAAACAATGATTCCCTGCAGAGCTGGAACAACACAGGCTCTCAAAGTGTCGGTCTTTCATCGCTTAACCAACCTTCCAGCTTAATCCATGGAGATGGGAATCAAGTTTCACAAGATCCTTTAGAACTCCTTAACACCTCCTCGGGCACCTCTTCGACGGGGGCAGCAAAAAACACACTTGATCCCATGGCTCAGTGGGAAAGCGCTGGGCCTCAGTCAACCAACAACACCGGCTGGCAGGACAGCGATGATGACTGGTGGATGGAATCCAGCCAAGCCGATAATGCATCCGCTCTCGCCCACGTTATCCCCAATGAAACAGTGAGCTCACCTCCGCCTGAGGAGCCAAACCCTGTCACACCTACAAGTGGTGCGCCCTATTCTTCAGACCATCTCACTCGGAAAGACACAGCCCTCCATCAAGCGGCTCCGCAACCCATCGCGCAACCCATCGCACGACCGGAAGTATCGCCTCGTGAATCTATTGCAGATGAACACTACAATTCTCCTCATTCGCAAAATGGGTCTGGGAGCGTTTCATCTCCGAACCAACAGGCGACCGGCCAACCAATACTGCCCCCTAGAGCGGAAAATCCCCAACACTTAGCCAACAACCAGCCACCGGTTAACAACGCGACGCAATCCTCTGCGGGGACCTATACGACTCCCCCTCCGGCAGAAGCCGTAGCAGAACAACCGATTCTTTCAGGCCAACCGAAAAACCTGATGGCCCAACATCAGACCGAAGCTTCTCCTCAAGGCTTTCACTCGGCACCCCAACTGCATAATTCAGCAGCAGTCGGACAGCAGCCAATGACGCAGCAATCAGCGCCGACGCAACAGCATTTGGGTGAGCAAGCCACACACCTACCTCATGCTGTTTCTCAGCCTCCGGTTGCACAGCAGCCCTATGGAGCTCCGCAAACCTCTTATGGCACACAACCAGCAGTAGCCGCGTCTTCAACGCTGGCCCAATCACTGGGATTGGGAGAACTTCCTGAGCAACAGCTAAGTCAACTAGAGTCCGAAGCGTCTGGAATTGTCACGGAGACTATTAATCGCCTCATCGATTTGCTGAGGGCACGTTCAAGCATCAAGAACGAACTGCGTGTTCAGCGCACGATGATTCAGGCAACCGACAACAATCCGTTAAAGTTTTCGGCATCCGCAAGTGAAGCTATGCGACTGATGTTCAGCCCTGGAAACCACTCATACCTCAGCCCCAACGAAGCCGTACAAGATAGCTTCGACGACCTTTCCGATCATCAAGTCGCGGTACTGGCGGGCATGCGCGCAGCCTACGACACAATGCTGAAACATTTTGATCCGGAAAATTTAGATCGACGCTTTAAGAACCCCAAAGGAATGCTCTCGAACAAGAAAGCCAAGAACTGGGAGGATTTTCAGGAGCACTATGCGAATTTGCTTCGCGACGGAGAAAGCACCTACGAAATGCTATTTGGTGAAGAGTTCGGAAGCTCCTATGAAAAACAGCTGTCAGAACTTAAGAACGCTCGCTCACTGACTAAAACCCAATAGCACCATTGCACAAGGACCCGTAGAGAAGCCGCTTCTCTACCGACAAAATCGCTTGCCTTACATTATGGGTAACAAACAGCCCCCCTATAACTACAGTTTAAAGGACGATGAAATGAAACTATCAACGAATGTTCGCTGGTGTTTTATCGCACTATTGATTATCAGCATTAGCGGTTGCCAGGCGACCCGCCGAGGCCTCAATTTTGAAACCTCAGCGGCAGTCAATCTCAGCGCCGCAGCAGAGGTAAATCCCGACATGGATGGTCGCGCCTCACCTATCGTCATTCGCGTATTCAAGCTAACCGATGCCCGTCAGTTTCAGCGAGAGGACTTTCTCAATCTCTACGAAAACGCGCAACAGCGCCTAGGGAACGACTTGATTGATGTGATTGTTCTGAAAGAGCTGGTTCCCGGTGAAGCGCGCCAAGAGCTAATTCCCCTAACCCCAGATGTTCGCTATCTCGGTTTTATGGCTGAGTACATGCAGTACCAGAAATCGTCACCCATTGTTGTTGTGCCCATCAAAGACCACAACAAAAACAAGATTCAAGTCATCGCCGATCAGCTGCAGCTAGTTGACCCTAATCAACCTGCTAGCTATCGCCAAGGAAATAGCCGCTACAAAACAACCCAAGATACGATTTCCCAAATTGATGATGAGCGCCGCTATTGGGAACGACAGAACAAAGCGTTGCAGGACTAGCCCGACACTACGGCCATTCATTCAGTGAAACCATTATTACAAGGAAGAAATTGACTCATGTCAGTTAACAATAAGGTCATTTGGTCCGAGGGAATGTTTCTACGTCCTCAGCATTTTCAGCAGCAAGACCGTTATGTAGAACAATATATTGAGGCCCGTACCCAGGCGTTAGGCGCTTACCTGTGGGGCTTGTCTGAAATCGCCATCGATAACGAACCTCTGTCGCTGGGCAAGTTGTCGGTTGCCCACATAAAGGGAGTCTTCCCAGATGGCACCCCATTTGTAGCTCCTGAAAACGAGTCCCTGCCTGATGTCATCGATGTGCCAGAAAACACTCAAGATGAAATGGTCTATCTGTGCATACCGTTAAAACGAGCCGGTGCGCTCGAATCAATTCGCGATCAAGAAGAGCACCCACAGGCGCGCTATCAAACCTTCAACTTTGACGCTCGAAATAGCACCTCACAAAGCGGGGAACCTGTGCGTATTCAGGTGGGAAAACTGAGAATATGCCTAAAACTTGGATCTGAAGACCTCAGCGGCTATGCCGCTATTGCCGTCGCCAGAATTAGAGAGCGTCAACCCGATAAACCTGTGCAACTCGATCGCAACTTCATTCCTGCAGTTATGAATTGCCAAAGCTCTCCCGAGATCAAGGCCTACTTCGAGGAGATTAAGGGTTTAATGGAGCAGCGTGGTGAAGCACTTAGCCACCGCCTCACCGACAGCGGTCGCGCTGGCTCCGCCGAAATTGCCGACTATCTACTGCTACAAGTCATTAATCGCTCGGAGCCACTAATTCAACATTTCTCGAATCTTAATGGTTTACACCCACTGACACTCTATACCGAGCTTCTGCAACTAGCGGGAGAACTCTCTACGTTTACAGCCAGTAACAAGCGCCCCCAAGAGGTTCCATCCTACTTGCATGACAATCTGCAACAGACGTTTTCCGGTTTGTTTCGAGCGCTCAGACAATCACTCAGTACTGTGCTGGAACAGTCCGCAATTTCTCTGGATCTAGTCGAGCGAAAATACGGCATTCACGTAGCTCCAATCACCGATCATTCGCTAATGAGCAATGCCACTTTTGTATTGGCAGCAAAAGCGGACATTCAGACCGAGCTTTTACGCAATCGTTTCCCCACCCAAGCCAAGGTCGCTCCAGTGGAGAATATTCGCGAGCTAATCTCGACTCAGATGCCGGGCGTGAAACTGCGTCCTCTTCCGGTAGCTCCACGGCAGATCCCCTATCACGCGGGCTACACCTATTTCGAACTGGACCAAAACAGTGAGCTTTGGCAAGCACTGTCGAAATCCGGCGGTTTTGCTGTTCACTTGGGAGCTGAGTTTCCCGGACTATCAATGGAATTATGGGCCGTTAGGAATTAAATATGAATCAAGGACACCCCCCCGGCGGGTTTGTACCGCAGCCTGCGCCTAGCGCTAGTGATCGCACAGTGATGATTCCCACGCCCGGCGGCGCAGCACCGAGTGCGCCTCCACCTTCACCTGCGATGCAAGCACATTTCTCAGCACCCGATCAAATCCAACTAAAGCGCGGTTTGAACTCTCTGGTCAATGCTGCCAGCACCCTTCTCACTGTGGCGATAAAATTAAGAACCACCTTGCAACACGATAATATCGTGGAGTTGCACAAACGGTTGAGTGAAGAAATTAAGTCCTTCGATGTTCGCGCCCAACAGGCCGGCGCTAGCCCCGAAACTATTGTCAGCGCACGCTATCTGCTGTGCACCGTGGTCGACGAAATCGTACTAAATACGCCTTGGGGCACTAATGGCGGCTGGAGCCAACACTCGCTACTGAGTATTTTCCATCAGGAAACCTTTGGTGGAGAAAAGTGCTTTCTAATTCTGCAGCGGATGCAGGAGAACCCCTCTCAACATCTAGATCTCCTTGAGCTCTACTACCTTTGCCTGAGTCTCGGCTTTGAAGGCAAGTACAAGCTAGAGCAACGGGGTCACGAACAACTCGATCACATACGTGAAGGTCTCTATCAAACTATCGAAAACCATCGCGGCCATATGGAACAAGACCTGTCAGCACAATGGCAAGGTTGTGGACAGAAGAAATCCAGCATGATGGATTACATACCCATGTGGGTTATCGCCAGTATCATGCTCGCGGTGCTGGTGGTGAGTTACTCTGGTTTTCGCTATTGGCTCTACGATGCCACTCAGCCTACAACGGAACGTATTCAGAAGCTGATGACGGAATCGGTCGAGACCGACAAAGAAACCTCTCGTCAAAACTGATTGTTACCGACCCTCGCATCAAGGAAATCGTCAGCATTGCTGACACACGGAGTTTATTAATGAGTCGCCTAAAAGCATTTTTCACCCACAAATGGACGCTCGGCGTCATTGGCTTATTCGCCTTGTCACTACTGATATGGTTCGGTGCTGAGTACATTAAGTTCGGTGAAAACAACACCACCCTTCCCCATTCTGTCCGCATCAGCATTATCGCCACCTTAGTGCTGATCTGGTTGACTTGGAATTTTTGCTTGTGGCTCATGGAAAGGCGTAACAACGCCAAGCTTCTCGATAACCTCAACCAAGAAGACGGGCTAAGTCCCGATGAAGAGCGCTCGCAAGAAGAACAACAAGCCATTCAAGAGCGTTTCAAAGACGCCATTGGTGTGCTGAAGAAATCTCGCTTTAAATCCTACGGCGGCAGCAAATCACTCTACCAATTGCCTTGGTATGTCATCATTGGCCCTCCTGGCGCCGGCAAAACCACCGCACTGGTGAACTCAGGGCTTGAATTCCCACTGGCGAATTCCCATGGTAAAGAAGCCTTAGGCGGAATCGGCGGTACCAGAAACTGCGACTGGTGGTTCACCAACGACGCGGTCATGATCGATACCGCCGGGCGCTATACCACGCAAGACAGCCATCGAGTCGTCGATAACAATGCCTGGAGCAAATTCATCGAAATGCTCAAGCGCTATCGCACCCGCCGCCCCATCAACGGCGCGATTCTGGCCGTGAGCTTACAAGATCTCATGGTGCAAACGGCCGAACAACGTGTTCATCTCGCCAAAACACTGCGCCAGAGAATCAATGAATTGCAACAACAGCTTGGCATTCGCTTCCCCATCTACGTCACCTTCACCAAATGTGACTTAGTGGCCGGATTCAGCGAGTTCTTTTCCAACATGTCCCATGCAGAGAGGGAGCAAGTTTGGGGAGTGACATTCCCAGCACAGGACGACAATACCAAAGGTGTGGATCTCGACAGCTTTTCTCCGCAGTTCGATCAGTTAGTCGAACGCCTAAATGAGCGGTTATTGTGGCGAATTCATCAAGAGAGAAACCTCGAAAAACGCTCGATCCTGCAAGGCTTCCCTGCGCGATTTGAGAGTTTAAATACGATTCTCGAAGATTTTATTCGACAGACATTCTCTGCCAACCGCTTTGACAGCCCGCCTCTATTACGTGGTGTGTACTTCACCAGCGCCACACAAGAAGGATGCCCTATTGATCGCATGATGGCCTCGGTTAGCGCCACTTTTGGCCTCGAGCGAGACATGGGCCGCCAACAGGCCAGTACCGGAAAGAGCTTCTTTCTGGGACGTCTTCTGCGTGATGTCATTTTTCCAGAGTCTGAGTTGGTAGGTGTGAATCGGAAAATAGAAAACAGCATGGTTTGGTTGCGACGTGGTGTGTTTGTCAGCCTATCAGCAATCGTCATCGCTTGCCTGACGCTTTGGACCGGAAGTGTTACTCGTAACAAGATGTACATGAGTGAGGTTGAAGACAATCTCCAACAATTTGTCGCCACACAAAATAGCCTTGGCAATAGCAATCGAAACTTACTGAAGACCCTGCCTGCGCTCAACCCACTAAAGAGCAGCAGTGAAGTCTATGATCGCGACAATAACCCGTGGTTAACCGGGGTTGGTCTATATGACGGAAGTGTCGATACTGCCGCTAAATCACTCTACGCCGAGAAACTGCAATCGGTTTACCTTCCGAGCTTTGCTCGTAACTTGGAATCCCGTCTCAGCCGTATGAGCGCAAAAGATCCGGCGCTGCTCGCCACGCTCAAGGTCTATTTAATGCTAGGTGATCAGAGCAAAAGGAACAATGACGATGTGCTGGCCTTTGCTAAACAAGAATGGCAGCAACAACTGCCAGGTAAAGCCTCTGAACAACAACAGCTACTTGATCACCTCTACAACGCCTTAAACGATCCGACTGTCGCAATCACAACCAATCAGCGCGTCGTCGATCGAGCGCGCCAGCAGTTGAGACGCACTCCAGTTTCACAGCGACTCTATACGCAGTTACAGAACGAGAACGGGGACAGCTTCGATCTCTACAGCCAAATGGGTAGCGATGCGGAAACCATCTTTGTCCCCCCCAAAGACAGTAAGGCCATGGAGATTCCCACTCTCTTCACCAAGCAAACCTACGAAACCATCGACTTCGGCGCAGACTCTCCACTGCTGCTTAGCTTTTCAGAAAATCAATGGATTTACGGAGGAAACACCGAGGATGAGGATTTCAGTCAAGCCGATCGTGAAAAGCTTGGACACGACATCAAGCGCCTATACCTGAATGAATACACTGCACAATGGCAGGCGCTGCTGAAGAACCTAGAGTTACAACCCTTTCAAAGTTCTTCTGAAGCACTGGAAAAGCTCAACCTACTGGCTGACCCGGTGTACTCTCCTCTGCTGGCCATCGCCGAAGTGACTGCAGAGAACACGGCTCTAACTCCGCGCATGGACACCGATATTGACAGTAGCGGGCTGCGCATTCCCGTGAGCAGCACCGCTCGACGAGTAGCATCCGCTGCCGGCAGCTTAGCATCAGACAAGCTGTCTTCTCACTATCAACCGACCGCGGTCGATATGCGCTTTGAAGACCTGCAGCGGTTAGTGAAAAGTGAAAAGAACCGACCCGCGAAAATCCAGGACTATCTAAATGCGATTGCTGAAATTCATGAGTATGTGGCAGAACTCGATGCGGCAACCAACAGCAATGAAGCGGCATTTGAGGCTGCCAAACAGCGCTTCAATGGCAACCGCAACAATCCTATTCAAAAACTGAGAACTAAGGCCAATAACGCTCCGGCTCCCTTTTCGAACTGGCTAAACAAGATCGCCAGTAACACTTGGTCGTTGGTTCTCACGAAATCCAAACACCATTTGGACGCGGTATGGCAAGACCAAGTATACGGCTCCTACTCTCACAATCTTTCGAATCGCTACCCCATCGTGGCCAATCGAAGCGCTGAAGCGCTAATGGATGACTTCAACAGCTATTTCAAGCCTGGCGGTATAGAGCAAACCTTTGTAGCGGAGAATATCACTCCCTTTCTCGACACACGGCGCTGGAAAATAAAACACTTAGACGGTCAAGGACTTGCTATCAGCCAGTCGACCATTAAGCAATTAAAACGTGCGGAGAATATCCGCCGCGCATTCTTCAGCAGTGGCAGTAACGCAGAAGTCGCGTTCAGGATCGAGCCCGCCAAACTGGATTCCAGTGTGCGCATGTTTTCCTTGGAGATTGGCGATGTACGCGTGCCCTACTCTCACGGCCCAAGAACCACGAGCAACCTTAACTGGACCGGTGGAGAAGACCTTCGAGCCAGAGTCATTTTCGAGGACCTCAACGAAACGGTTCACCGCAAGCACTTTGAAGGAGACTGGGCTTGGTTTCGTCTACTCGATGAATCCGATGTACAGTCCTCCGGCAATAATACTTATCGAGTGACCTTTGAAGAAGAGGGTCGGCAAGCGCAGTTTAATCTCATGGCAAACAGCAGTATCAACCCATTCAACAATGGGCTCTTGAGAAACTACCGCTGCCCGAAAACCCTATAGGCTGACACTCGATGAATAGTCAAATCGGATTGTTTGGAAAACTCCCTGCCCACGGTGATTTCGTCGAAAGAAATTTGGTTCGCAGCTTTACCACACCTTGGGACGACTGGCTGCAACGAGGCTTGGCTTCAAGCCGCGAAATTATCGGTGCGAGTTGGCTCGACTTCTATCTCACCAGTCCAGTGTGGCGATTCTTCTTATCAAACGGCTGCCTGGACAGCGGAGCTTGGGCGGGTGCGCTCTTACCCAGCGTAGATAGTGTCGGGCGCTACTTCCCTTTAACTTTTGCGATCCCGGTCACGGAGTCCTCGAACCCGCATTTGTTTCTCATGAAAAACTCCAGTTGGTATGAAGCTCTGGAGGATATCGCCATCGCCAGCTTGCAACAGAGTTTCGATGCAGACGACACCTTGTTACAACTTAAGAACATAAGTTCCCAAGCGGAATTTGGAACCGAACAGGCCACAACCAACACTGCCAACGGTTGGATTTTTACCGCTAACGACAATGAGCTTTCGAGTAACTATGCACACCTATTGCAACAACTTCAGAACTCAACAACCTCCTCTTCGCCAGAAAGTCAAAGTTTGTGGTGGAACCGCGCCTCCCCAAATCGAAACTCTGCTCTAATCAATTGTCGAGGTTTACCCAACGCTCAACAATTCTCCTTTATGCTGAGCGGTAAATGGTAACAACTACGAAAAAACCAACAACCACAGGGAAAACTAACACTAAATCATTAGCTTTGAAAAATTACTAAAAACAGTGTTTTTACTACGACTTATTTACTAGATTCATGTGACAAAAATCACAAAAAAACCGGTACGCAACGACATCCTTTGTGGATAGAATAGCGGCACATTAATGGAATAGTTAGCAGCGCTAAATTTGCGTGTTTTTTTGAGACTGAATAATTCTCAGAAGCTTAACCGAAAATGAAGGGAATCATCATCAATGCCTTTTGACAACGTAATCGATATCGGCGCATTAACCGCTCCAATTTCCGACACCAACCCCGGTGGCGAAGACATCAGAGAAGACCGCTCTCCCACTTCCGATTATTACAGCATAAAAGATGCTAGAAACAATGCACGGGCAGCCGAGCGTTCATCAATGTTTGATGACGATGTTGACTTGATTACGCCGTGGCGAGCAGTTGTTGAGCTCGCGCCGAACATTCTCAAAAACCGAAGTAAAGATCTAGAAGTTGCAGCCTGGTACACCGAAGCGCTGATTCGTCTTCACGGAATTCCAGGATTAAGAGACGGCCTTGAGCTTATCCAATCCTTTGTTGACACCTATTGGGACGGGCTATATCCACAGCCAGATGAAGATGGCCTAGAGACCAAGGTCGCACCGATTACCGGCCTCAATGGCGATGGTGGCGACGGTACACTGATGGCTCCGATTAGAAATGCGGGGCTGACTGTCGAAGGCGATTATGGCAGTTTCAATCTGTGGCAGTACCAAAAAGCTAGAGACAATGACCGCATTGCCGATGAAGACGAAAAAGCATCACGAATAGATAATCTGGGCTTTAGCCTGCAAGACATTGTAGACACCATCAATGGCTCGCCCGTTACCTTCTATATCGACATGATCGATACTCTGCAACAAACCATCGATTGCTTTAAAGCGATAAACGAGAAGCTCAAAACCTACTGTGGTCACGATGCGCCACCGCACTCCAATATTTCACAACTACTGGAGGAAGTACTGCGCAGCATCCGCTTTCTTAGCAAAGACAGGGTCGAAGCGGCTCAAGCCTCAGCCGCGGCAGAGCTCAGTGAAAGTGACTCAACTGACGACTCGCCTGCAGCAACACTGATGGCACAGGCCATCAACGGAACCGCAGTCGCCTCTGGCGCAATTCAAAGTCGCGAAGATGCACTCAAACGTCTGCAAGATGTGGCCGATTACTTTCGTCAAAACGAACCTCATACTCCTCTGGCCCCCGGCATAGAGCGGCTGATCGATTGGGGGCGTATGACTGTGGCTGAGCTAATGATGGAATTGTTGCCCGAAGATCACTCGCGCAGTGCTTTTGCTCAGCTAACAGGCGTAAAAATGGATGGTAGCGACACAAAAAAATACGTAGCGCCACCGACGCCAACAGCAAAGACAACCACCGCTAACGACACAACGACGCCAGCTCCTGCAACAGCGGAGCCAGAACAAACCTCAGCTTGGTAATACAACCACTATTTTTTAGCTCCGTTAGTAACGGAAAATACAAGGAAAGGAGACATTTATGTCTGAGAGTATTCACAACAAAATCAAACGCGTTCGCAAGCCTCGCGTGCACATCACTTACGATGTTGAAACTAACGGAGCCCAAGTTAAAAAGGAATTGCCGTTCGTTGTCGGTGTCATGGGTGACTATTCCGGTGACAATACGGAAAATCGCAAAGCCCTGAAAGAGCGCAAGTTCGTACAGATCGATCGCGACAATTTCAATGAAGCCATGGGAAAGGTTAATCCCAAGCTCAACCTTCAGGTTGAGAACACTCTGGCTGATGACGGCAGCAAGATGGCCGTAGATCTCGACTTCAAGAACATGAATGACTTCTCCCCCGAAGCGATTGTCGATCAGGTTCCTGCGTTAAAGCAACTGCTGGAAGCTCGCAGTAAATTGCGCGATCTACTCAGCAAGGCAGATCGCTCGGAAGAGCTTGAAAATGTACTGGAAGACATTCTCAAGAATACTGATCACATTAGTGAGTTATCTAAAGAACTAGGTGTAGGCACTGAAGGAGACGATGCATAATGTCTGAAGCAATGGAGAACAGTGCAGTAGAAGCATCCTCAAGTGAAGAGCAATCTACCAGTTTGCTGGAACAGGCAATCAACTACACCAAGCAAACAGAGCGTTCTGAAACTGAAGATCTATTGAGCAACCTGACGGAACAAGTTCTAAAAGGTACCGTCACTTGGGATCGTAATTTGACCCAAACCATATCTTTAGCAGTACAGGCGATTGACGAGGCCATGTCCAAGCAATTGTCGGCTATCCTCCACGAGGATAAACTGCAAAAACTGGAAGGCTCTTGGCGTGGACTGAATCATCTCGTCATGAACAGCGAGACCAGCACCACCTTGAAAATTCGCATGTTGAACTTAAGTAAACGCGAGCTTTTTCGCGATCTCGACAAAGCGGTTGAATTCGATCAAAGCCAAACTTTTAAAAAAATCTATGAGGAAGAATTTGGTATCGCCGGCGGTGAACCATACGGCTGTATGGTTGGTGACTTCGAATTCACTAGCCACCCGGAAGACATCGACTTGTTAAGCAAGATGTCCAATGTTGCCGCTGCCGGTTTCTGCCCCTTCATCTCGGCAGCAGGTTCAGGCATGTTTGGTTTCGAAGACTATACCGAGCTTTCCAAACCGCGCGATCTAGCAGGAATCTTTGAAGCCGGTGAGTACATTAAGTGGCGCAGTTTCCGCGATAGCGACGATTCTCGTTTTGTGACTCTAGCCATGCCTCGCGCCCTGTCTCGCCTACCTTACGGCGAGAGCACTAAGCCAGTAGAAGCCTTCAACTTTGAAGAGTTCGAACTGGATCAATCCGGCATGTCTAAGCCCGCCGATCATCACGACTACTGCTGGATGAATGCGGCCTATGTGCTGGCCACCACCATGACCAAAGCCTTTGCTGAAAACTCTTGGTGCACTGCTATTCGCGGAGCTGAAGGAGGCGGTAAAGTTGAAGGTCTCCCAAGCCACCTATTCAAGAGTGACGACGGCGACACCGACCAGAAGTGTCCGACTGAAATCGGCATTACTGATCGTCGCGAAGCTGAACTGAGCAATCTCGGATTCCTACCACTTTGTCACTACAAGAATACCGACTACTCGGTTTTCTTTGGCGCACAAACTGCTCAGAAACCCAGCGTATACGACGACCCTGATGCAACTGCAAACGCGTCAATTTCAGCACGTCTACCGTACCTAATGGCCACAGCTCGTATCGCTCATTACCTGAAAGTCATGGCGCGCGACAAAGTGGGCTCCTTCATGGAAGCCAATGATTGTGAGCGTTGGCTGAACCAATGGATCAAGCAATACACCAACTCCAACCCAGACGCCAGCGCCGAAATGAAAGCCAAATACCCACTGGCAGAAGCTCGAGTTGAAGTGAAGGAGATTCCTGGTCAACCCGGCTCTTACAGTGCAGTTGCGTACCTCAAGCCTTGGCTACAAATGGAAGAGCTCACCACCTCGTTGCGGATGGTGGCGAACATCCCAAGTCCGGGCTAGAAATCTCAACTTGATCGTTCGATAGGCGCTGACTGATATTTATTTCTTAGGAAATCTAATCGTCATCAGCGCCCTCCCTCACCCCATTTATTCTCACGACAAAAGGACTTTTGCGTGTCTATAGCGGTTATTGACACCCCTAGCTCAACGCCTTCGGCGCAACAGTCTGAGCCTTTCGATAGACCACCTAAGGATGATTCGTTTTGGCTGCAACGGTTTCTACGGGAATTTGACGATATTCAAGCCTTTGAATTGTGGTGTGATGCCTTTATACCTACCGCATTAAGACAAACCGATGTCAGTGTACGCAACTGCCTCAACCAACAGATAGCGACCATTGATGAACGCTTGAATGAACTTCTCAATGCAATCCTTCATGATGATAAGTTGCAGAAGCTAGAGGCCGCTTGGCGCGGCTTGTGGTATCTCATCGAAGCCGCTGAAGTTGAAGCTAGCATCAAAATTAAGTGCCTAGATGTCAGCTGGAAAGATCTTTCCCGCGATTTCGAGCGAGCGGCCGACTTCGATCAAAGTGGCTTATTTCACCTAATTTACAGCCAAGAATTTGGAGCTCCTGGTGGCGAACCTTACAGTGTGCTGCTGGGTGACTATGAGGTGTCGCACCGGCCGAGTAAGAATCATCCGTTTGATGACATCAATACCCTTAAGAGTATCAGCCAAACCGCAGCTGCGGCTTTCGCACCCTTTGTCTGTGCAACCGCGCCTCAGCTGTTTGGTCTCGACGATTTCGATACTCTAGGGCTACCCATCAATTTGGACGCTGTGTTTCGACAAGCCGAGTATGCTCGCTGGCATTCACTACGAGCCATGGAAGACAGCCGTTTTGTGTCAATTTGTCTGCCTCGAGTGCTTATGCGCGAGCCCTACAATACTAAGCTCGATGCTTATCAAGGTCTTCGATTTCATGAAGACACCGACACGGGCGACAAGAGCGCCTTTTTGTGGGGAAACAGCTGCTTTGCTCTAGGCGTGGTTCTAATCAGAGAGTTCGCCGAAGTGGGTTGGTTTTCCCATATCCGTGGCGCTCCTCGCGACTTTAACGGTGGCGGTCTGGTAACACAGTTCCCAGCACTCAAATTCAAACCCGATAGCCAGGTTAGCCGGCAACAAATGTTCACCTCGGTTCTCGTCTCAGACCATCTCGAGCGAGATCTTGCAGAACAGGGTTTTATCCCTCTGTGCCACAGTTATGACACGCCTTACGCGGCATTCAACAGCTGTAACTCGATCCAAAAGCCTAAGGAATACAACAGCGAGGCAGCCAACGCCAATGCGCGTATCAGCGCTATGTTGCAACACATACTCTGCGCTTCACGAATGGCTCAATATATAAAGGTTATGGCAAGAGACAAAGTCGGCTCCTACGTTAGCGCCAAGGACTGTGAACGCCTGCTGCAGCACTGGCTCGATCAATACACCACTGGTCGTGAAGACCTTACCTGGGAAATGATGGCTCGCTACCCCCTTCGTCAAGCCAGAGTCATCGTCAATGAAGATCCAGAGAAACCAGGCAGCTACCAAAGCGTGATTCATTTGAAATGTCACTATACGGTCGATCATCTAGTCTCTGAATTGAAACTGACCACCTCAATCAACTCAATGGGAACCGACTAAACCATGAAAGACCTGCACAAAAAGCAACTGGTTGCCCCGTTACTCGATCGCTTAATCGGCAGCTCTGGGCAACATGCTCAACCCCATCAAATACTGAGGCAATTGAGAGAAAGTGTACGTAGAGATTTAGAGCATCTCTTTAATACACGTTATCGCTGTATTTCTCCTCAGGGCGATGTCGACCTGATGTCAACCTCAATCCTAGATTTTGGGCTGCCTGATCTCTCCACCATCAATATGAACACTCAAGATAGCCGCAATCACTTTTGTCGACAAATTGAAAAAACCATTCTCAACCATGACCCAAGAATCAAAACTGTAAGAGTTCAGAGCCAAGAGAAGATCAACAATCAAGACCCCTGTGTGCGATTTCGAGTTGAAGCGATGCTTCACGCCAATCCAGCCCCTGAGTTGATCGTGTTTGATTCAACACTTAACCCTGTCAGTCAAAGCGTACAAGTCGCAGAGATCCTATAAGTGCGTCACAAAGACGCCTCGAGAACTATTCATGAGTGAAAAACTACTAGGTCATTTCGAGAAAGAACTGGCATTTATTCAACAATCCGCCAGTGAATTCGCCAAACAAAACCCATCAGCGGCCGGCGCGTTGCAACTCAGTGAAAACACCGTTGACGACCCGCTTGTCGCTCGTTTGCTGTCGGGGTTTGCCTACCTGAATGCTAGGACTCAGCAAAAGCTCAGTGATGACTTCCCAGAGATGACCGATGCTTTTCTAGAGACGCTCTATCCACACTACTTGCGCCCCATCCCTTCTATGGCGGTCACACAGTTCAACCCCGACCCACAAGCTGACGAAGTCGCACGGGTCGAGCGGCACACGCAATTGGAAACCGAGAGTTTCCAAGGCCAACACTGCCAATTTAAGACGTGTTATCCCGTCGAAGTCGCTCCTATACAAATCGATTCGGCTTCGCTACTGCCACGCCCATTTATCGCACCGGGCTCCAATGACGTCCTCGGAGCAGGGGCCGTTCTCAAAATCTCGCTAAAGACCTTAAGCAAAGACATTCACTTCAGCGACTTGAGCTTGTCAAAATTACGTTTCTTTCTGTCGGGGCCAAGCCAATACATCCTTCCTCTATACGACTTAATCTTCACTAAGGCGATCAAGGTTATTGTCGCCAAAGATGAGACAGATCCAAACCCACAGTTCCTGGAGAGTGATGTTCTAAAACAAGTGGGGTTCGACAGCAATGATGCCATGCTGCCCTACCCTTCGCACTCTTTTCAGGGATACCGGTTACTGACCGAGTATTTCGCCTTTCCCGAAAAACATCACTTTATCGACGTTGATGGTTTTCAGGGTTTTAAGGGTGCAGATTATCAACAAACAATGAATCTCTACATCTATCTGCGCGACACCAATGTAGAGCTTGAACATCAAATATCGTCAAAGATATTTGCGCTGGGTTGCACCCCTGTCGTAAATTTGTTTTCCCAATCAGCCGACCCTATTCCTTTATCTCATCGTCATTACGAATATCCGGTGGTCGCTGATGCACGCCGCAGCGATGGCCTAGAGATCTACAGCATCGACGAAGTATGCGCCTCAGACCAAGAAGGTAATTCCACTCGCTATCGTCGCTTCTATGGCATCAAACACGGTCAGTCCGGCCAGCAAGGTGCATTTTGGTTTGGTCGTCGACGTACGATTATTGAAGGTGAACACCGCAACGAAACCGCGACTGAAATGGATATATCGCTGGTGGATCTCGACTTTAACCCTCACAAGGTTAGCAACAAAACCTTGGAATTAAAGCTCCTCTGTAGCAACCGTAACCTACCTAGAAAGCTACCCAGTAACAACGGCCAGCCACATTTTCATATAGTCGACGGCGATGCACCGGTGGAGCACATCGGATCTCTCATACCCCCGACGCCGGTACTGAGACCTCCGCACCGAGAGCGAGGCTACTGGCGACTGATTTCACACCTTAACCTCAATCATCTGTCACTGAGCCAAGGCTCAGGCTCCGTAGATGCTCTGAAAGAAATACTAAGACTCTATGATTTCCGAGATTCCGCAGCCACTCGCAACTTAATCGAATCTATCCAGAATTTGCAGACTCGACCGATTACCGCGCCGATTCAAATCGAAGATACGGTTGCTATGTGCCGAGGTACAGAAGTTCGACTGGAACTAGATCCCTTGATGCTCGCCGGCAATAGTCCGCTGTTATTCGCCACCGTACTCGAACGTTTTTTTGGTCTCTACTGTTCGATAAATTCATTCACTCGATTGATTGCAACCTTGTCGGGTAAAGATGGAGAGCTTCAGCGATGGTCACCACGCGCCGGCGAAAAGAACTTACTGTAATTCAGCAGTTGCTGAGAGAGCCCTACCGATTCGATTTCTTTCAATCGATTCGTCTATTGGAGCGCAGCTCTGCTCTAAGTCAAAAACAACAGAGTTTTGCCACAGAGCCTGTCGCCCACAACGCCCTACCCAACAGGGAGGTAGTTCGTTTTCATAGCACCCCACAACTGAGTTTTAAAGGCTCGGATGTCAGTACCATTGACACCAAAGACACCGAAGATTGCGGTGACAGCAATCGCCCCGACAAACAGTGGGCGGTGGGTGTCAACTTTATGGGACTGACCGGTAGTCAGGGTGTCATGCCTTATTATCTGACCGAATTGTTGTTGCGCGAGCAGCGACAGAAAAATTCTGCACTGAGTGAGTTTCTAAATCTCTTTGATCACCGCTCGATTTCTCTGTTTTTTAAGGCCTGGCATAAATACCAACTGCCGGCGAGCGTCGAACGCAGCTATCAGCAGGCCCAGAAACACCGGCACAAATCATCAACCTCTAAGCCCCAGCGTGATTTGTTTACAGATGCCTTGCTATCGCTATCCGGGTTAGGAACATCGGAACTCTCCTACCGACTTCCAGTCGCCGACGAAGCTCTGGCGGGATTTAGTGGTAGTCTCAGTCGGCAAATAAGGACGGCCGACGAATTAAAGGGAATGATCTGTGCTCATTTTGATCTCGATGTCAGCATTGAACAGTTCCAAGGCCAATGGCAAGAACTTCCAAAAGATATCCAAACTCGGCTGCCGGGGGAGGAATGCCCTCGAGGCATGAACAACCAATTGGGAAGCAATGCGGTACTGGGAGAATCCTGCTTTCAGATCCAAAATAAATTCAGTGTAGTGATTGCACCGCTGCCCTACGTTCAATTCATGACACTGGCACCGGGCAGTAAAAAACTCGACACCTTGAAGCGCTTTATCCACTTCAGCGTTGGCAGTGAGCTGGATTTTGACATTAATGTCACTTTGCTGGATCGCGAGGTACCTCCCGCGAATCTGACAGACAGCAACGACTACCAACCGCTTTTAGGCTGGAACAGCCATCTCTCCTATGACCCCGGCGACCAACAAACAACGCAGATTAAGCTCTCCCAGGACCTACACTCCCCTGATGACAGCTTACCCCTCGCGTCGTAATCGCCCACGACCTCAATTTTCTTCAAAAGGACCTGAATATGATACATGTCAATCTAAAATCCCTGGTCGAAAAAATGACCGACCCCATGCGTGATGCACTGGAAGGCGCCGCTGGAATTTGCCTCGCGCATACGCAATACAACGTCGAAGTTGAGCATTGGTTGCTTAAACTCCTTGATTCAGGAGACACTGATTTGTTGGCGCTGCTGGAAAAACATGAAGCCAATGCCGCCACATTGGCCAAGCAGTTAGCGCAAGCCATTGCACGATTCAAAACCGGAAGCAGCCGTCCAGCGGCCCTCTCGCCGGCAATTGTCGATGTCAGCAAGAACGCATGGATGCTTGCATCGGTCGATTACGGACACCCCGCCATTAGTTCAGGACACCTACTAGCGGCCATTCTTCTGAATGATCAAACCCGTTTGCCTCTGCTGCAGATTTGTTCAGAGCTTGAAACCATTGCACCTGAGTCGCTACGAGAAACCGCCAAGGCAATGTTCGGCTCCACTCAGGAATCAAGCGGCGCCGTGCATTCCAGTTACCAGAGCCAAGGCTCCGAAGCTGTATCCGCCAGTAAAACCCCGTCGTTGGACAAATACACCATAAACCTGACGCAAAGAGCGCAAGCAGGAGAAATCGATCCGGTACTGGGGCGCGATGAAGAGATTCGCCAATGCATCGATATTTTGACTCGCCGTCGTCAGAACAACCCCATCATGACCGGTGAGGCAGGTGTGGGTAAGACTGCGGTCGTTGAGGGTTTTGCCTTGAGAATTGCCAGCGGCGACGTTCCGCAACCACTCAAAGGCATACAACTGCGAACCTTAGATCTGGGCCTTTTACAAGCCGGTGCCAGCGTCAAGGGTGAGTTTGAAAATCGGCTGAAATCGGTCATTGAAGAAGTTCGAGCGTCACTCATTCCCATCATCCTGTTTATTGACGAAGCCCACACCATGATCGGTGCCGGTGGAAAAGAAGGCCAAGGAGATGCTGCCAACTTGCTGAAACCCGCTTTAGCTCGCGGAGAATTGCGAACCATAGCCGCGACTACCTGGGCCGAATACAAGAAGTACTTTGAACGCGATCCCGCCCTCACCCGCCGCTTCCAAGTCGTCAAAGTCGAAGAGCCCGACGAAAGCAAAGCCATTGATATGATGCGAGGCATAGCTACCTCACTGCAACAACACCATCAGGTGCGTATTCTCGACGAGGCCATCATCGCCTCGGTCAAGCTCTCCCATCGCTATATTCCCGGCCGCCAACTGCCGGATAAATCGGTAAGTCTGTTGGATACCGCCTGCGCACGAGTTTCACTCAGTCAATCATCAACGCCAGGCGCTATTGAAGACTGCCAACGACGCATTCAGCGTGCCGAGCACACCAAAGCCGCATTGATTAGAGAAAATGCAGCCACCGGCGATCATCAGGATACGCTAACCAAGCTCGAGCAAGAACTAACTGATGCTCAAGCAACTTTGGAGCGACTCACTCACCAACGCCAGTGCGAACAAACACTGATTGATCAGATTCGAGACATTCGACAAACCATTGATGATCAATTTAATCAGCGTGAGGAGTTGCCCTCGGCTGAACTAGAGCAGGATAAGCTCTCGCTACAAGATCTGACCAGTCAGCTAAAGCAGATTCAGGGACAGCAGCCACTTATGCAGGCCTACGTAGACGAGCAGGCCATCGCCGAAGTTATCGCGAACTGGACGGGTATACCCGTCGGCAAGATGGTCAGCGACGAAATCAGTGCGGTACAGCACATTGCCTCTCGATTGGAAAAGCGTGTAATTGGTCAGCCCCATGCACTGGAGGCGGTTGCACAAGCCATTCGAACGTCTCGTGCAGGCCTTACCGATCCGCGCAAGCCTGTGGGCGTGTTTCTGTTCTGCGGCACCAGTGGTGTAGGAAAAACAGAAACGGCCTTGGCGCTAGCCGATGAGCTGTTTGGCGGTGAACAGAACATTACCACGATCAACATGTCTGAATTTAAGGAAGAGCATAAAGTGTCGATGTTACTGGGCTCTCCCCCCGGCTATGTCGGCTATGGTGAAGGAGGTGTACTTTCCGAGGCGGCACGACGCAAGCCCTACTCCGTCATCTTGCTCGATGAAATGGAAAAAGCCCATCCCGGTGTACAGGATATTTTTTATAATCTGTTTGATAAAGGCACCATCAAAGACGGTGAAGGTCGAGACATCGACTTTAAAAATACCGTCATCATCATGACCTCCAATGCCGGCGAAGACGCCATTCGAGCCATTATGGAGCAAGTTGAGGATAAGCCCGAACCCGACGTGCTACTGGACAACATTCGTCCCTATTTACTGCAGAGCTTCAAACCCGCTTTTATGGGAAGAGCGAATGTTGTGCCCTATTACCCACTGGAAGATGAAGATCTCATGAAAATCTGCGAGATCAACATGCATAAAATCAGTAAGCGCATTCAGTCACACTACAATGCAAGCTTCAGCTATGAGGAAGACGTGTTACTGCACATTGTCGCCCGCTGTCACGACTCAGATACTGGTGCACGCAATATCGAGAGCATTTTGACGAAAACTCTACTGCCGGCGCTGGCCAGTGAATGTCTCGAGCAATTGGCCAACGAGCAGGTAATATCCAACGTTCACGTGGCGATTGATGAGGACGGCGATTTCAGTTTGGTGATCAACGACAAACCTTCGCTGACTCAACCAATAAAGAGCAAGACTTCCCACGATCACTCAGAGACCGCTACTGTGTCAGAGATACAAGCTGACACCATAAATTCAAACGGTGCTTCAGAGATAGAATCAAAACAGATCGAAGAAAGTCCGACCGTATAATTCAAGTTCTATACCTAGACAATAAAAAAGGGAGCTTTTATCGGCTCCCTTTTTGTTTCTTCTTTGCTATAACTCGTACTCGGCGCTAGACGCGGTTCACGCGATTCAACCCATCTAATGCTGCAATACGGTATGCCTCGGCCATGGTCGGGTAGTTAAACGTATTTTTGACAAAGAACTTGATACTGTTGGCTTCACCTTTTTGGCTCATAATGGCTTGGCCAATGTGAATGATTTCGGACGCTTCAGCACCAAAACAATGTATGCCTAGAATCTCCAAGGTATCGATACGGAACAACAGTTTCAACATACCCACATCTTCGCCACTGATTTGTGCGCGTGCGGTATTTTTGAAAAATGCTCGACCAACTTCGTAAGGCACTTTGGCGTCGGTTAGTTCACGCTCTGTTTTTCCGATCGAGCTGATTTCCGGCAGAGTGTAGATTCCAGTTGGAGCATCGGAGACAAACCGTACCGTCATGCCGCAAATTCCTCGAGCGCAAGCTCGCCCCTGATCGAAAGAGGCACTGGCCAAACTTGGCCAACCAATTACGTCACCGGCAGCGTAGACATCCTCAACATTGGTTTCGTAGCGCTCAGACACATCCAACTGACCACGATGGTTAGCTTCAAGCCCGATGGCATCCAATCCCAAACGATCAGTGTTACCGGTACGACCATTACACCACAACAAGGCATCGGCATGCAGACGCTTACCGGACTGCAAGTGCATAGTTACGCTGCGAGCATCCGCCTCCACTGACTCATACTCCTCGCAGTGACGCACAGTTACGCCACCATCTCGCAGGTGGTAACTGAGGGCGTCAGAGATTTCGTCATCGAGAAACGAGAGCAATTGCTCTCGGCTATTAATCAAATCAACCTTGACGCCAAGACCGGCAAAGATAGAGGCGTATTCGCAGCCTATCACACCAGCGCCGTAAATAATCATCGTCCGCGGAGTATGCTGCATCCCCAAAATGGTATCGCTGTCGTAGACCCGTGGATGATGAAAGTTCACGTTTTCAGGACGATAGGGACGAGATCCCGTCGCAATGAGCACATGCTTGGCATTGATATACTCTTTTGCCCCGTCCTCCAGAGTAACCTGAACACGCTTCGAATCGACAAATGAGGCTTCGCCCACGTGAATATCCACGCGATTTCTCGCATAGAAAGTGGTTAGCATTTCAACCTGAGTGGGAATTACTTTTGCAGCGGCTTCCAGAACTTTCGGAAACGAAACCCATTGCGGATCACCAATGGTCCGGAATAACGCGTGAGTGTTGTAACGAATGACCTGCTTTACCGCGTGCCGTAAAGATTTTGATGGAATAGTCCCCTTATGAGCACAATTACCACCGACCATTTCCCGGCGTTCCACAATGGCTACCTTCAAGCCCGCCTTGACCGCAGACATCGCTGCCCCCTCGCCCGCCGGACCGGAACCTATTACCAATAGATCGTAGGTGTATTCTGCCATTGCCTTTATTACTCCCTCGTATAAAAGTGATTCTATTTTTTAGTTGCGTCGTAGGACAAGCTAGAAGTACCAACACTGCCTTTTTGTTGTTCCTCTTCACACTTTTGAGGGTCTCCGCCGCAGAGATCACAGACGTAATCTTCTTCGCCCAGTGCAGCACCGACACCACCACAGGAACCCTTCAAAGGTTTTCGCCCCATCAAAACGCCAACAGACATGGCAACGACGAACAACAATAAAACAATCAGAGTTAACACAAATGTTTGCATAATAGTTCCTTCCTTATTGCAGCGCCTGCGCAGCCGCCAGATAAGGTTTAAATGCTTCGGAGGACAGTTCGATAAACCCATTCTCCTGTTTAATGATAAAGAAAGCGGCTATCTCTTTACTATTAGCCAATAGTCGGGCTTCTTCGGCCCCCATCACGTTGAATGCGGTTGCCAAGGCATCGGCCATAGCCGCAGACGAGTGTATGACCGTGACCGAAGCCAAGTTGTGAACAACCGGCTTTCCGGTTCTCGGATCAATAGTATGACTGTAACGCTGACCGTTTTGTTCAAAATAGTTGCGATAATCACCCGAAGTCGCTATCGCCTTATCCGTCAGAGGTATCGCTTTGTAGATCCGTTGGCCCAATCCCGCTTGCGGACGCTCTACCGCAACTCGCCAATCTTGTCGTTTTGGATTATGCCCCTTCAAGCGTATCTCACCGCCAATCTCAACTAAATAGTTGTTAAGACCCTTTTGCTCTAACAAGGACGCCACAACATCAACCCCGTAACCTTTAGCAACAGCGCTAAAATCCATATCCACCGCTGCGGTACGAAGTACTTTCAAATTCTTCTCATCCAATTGAATATGCTCATAGCCAACCTCTTGCAGTATTCTATGGATCTCTGACTGTTCTGGTATCTGATCATCTGTCTGGGTTGGGCCAAACCCCCAAAGATCAATCAAGGGCCTCAAAGTCACATCAAAGGCGCCATGTGACCAATCTGATACCAGAAGACTCATACCGAGTACTTCGGCAACGGGCTTGGAGATAGAAATCCATTGATCAACGGGACTCGTCTTAAGAGTATTGATTTCAGAGTTGTCAATATAGGTCGACATTTGTTGATTCAATTGTCTTAAGGCTTCATCAACGTCTCGCTGTAGAGAATCACTATCACTAATAGGCTCATTTGTAACCAGCGTAATACTATAGCTGGTCCCCATAGTCGCCCCAGTAAGGCGCGCCTTATAAACTGAACCCTCATCGCTGCACCCAGCTAGGGCAGTAAAAACAAACAGACAAAACCAAAACGAGGCCAGCAATGCTGACCTCGTCCCGAGGGTCTGACTTTTTTTACAAGTCATATCCAATAACACCTTCGATTAGCCGCCAAAGTCATCCAAGAGGATGTTTTCGTCTTCAACACCTAAATCTTTCAGCATTTTAACAACCGCAGCGTTCATCATTGGAGGCCCACACATGTAGTACTCACAATCTTCTGGCGCAGGGTGATCCTTAAGATACTCATCATAGAGTACGTTATGGATAAAGCCTGTCATACCGGTCCAGTTATCTTCTGGCTGTGGATCTGAAAGTGCCACATGCCAATCGAAGTTTTCATTTTCACGGGCCAGCATGTCATATTCGTCTTGGTAGAACATTTCACGCATAGAACGCGCGCCATACCAGAACGACATTTTACGATCAGAGTTCAAACGCTTAAGCTGATCAAAGATGTGAGAGCGCATGGGCGCCATACCCGCACCACCACCGATGAATACCATTTCGGCATCGGTGTCTTTAGCGAAGAACTCACCAAAAGGTCCGTAGACGGTAATTTTATCGCCCGGCTTCAAATTAAAGACAAACGATGACATCTGACCGGCAGGAATACCTTGAGAACCTGGAGGTGGCGTTGCAATACGAATATTGAACTTAACCACACCCTTCTCTTCTGGGTAGTTCGCCATTGAATAAGCACGGATAACCGGCTCATCAACTTTAGACTCAACGTTAAAGAATCCAAAACGTTCCCAGTCACCACGGTACTCTTCATCGATATCGAAGTCAGAGTATTTAACATGGTGTGCCGGCGCTTCCAACTGAACGTAACCGCCCGCGCGGAAGTCAACGTTTTCACCTTCAGGTAATTTGAGCGTTAACTCTTTAATGAAGGTAGCAACGTTTGGATTTGATTCAACAGTACACTCCCACTGTTTAACACCAAATACATCTTCTTCTACATGAATGGTCATGTTCTCTTTAACAGGAACCTGACAAGACAAACGCCAGCCTTCAGCGGCATCACGCTTGGTGAAGTGAGACTCTTCGGTGGGCAACATCGAGCCACCACCGGAGTTCACTACACACTTACACTGGGCGCAACTACCACCACCACCACAGGCCGAAGGCAGGAATAAACCACCTTCCGCTAGGGTTTGGAGCAACTTGCCACCAGCCGGTACGGTAAGAGTTTTCTCACCATTAATTTCAATATTAACGTCACCACTGTTAACCAGCTTTGCACGCGCACTGAGGATAATCACCACCAGCGCAAGTACGATGCCGGTAAACATGGCGACACCCGATACGATTGTAATATCCATACTTCGTAATACCTCGCTGATTACAGATCAATGCCGCCGAACGACATAAAGCCAAGAGACATGAGACCCACAGTAATGAAAGTGATGCCTAGGCCGCGAAGGCCGTCAGGTACATCGCTGTACTTCATTTTTTCACGGATACCAGCCAACGCAGTGATCGCTAGCGCCCAACCAACACCCGAACCGATACCAAATACGGCAGATTCTGCGAGGTCATAATCACGCTCAACCATGAACAATACCGCACCCATAATGGCGCAGTTCACAGTAATCAAAGGCAAGAATACGCCCAAAGCGTTGTACAAGGCGGGAACATACTTATCGAGCAGCATTTCCAGGATTTGAACCATCGCTGCGATAACACCGATGTAGGTAATCAAGCCTAAGAAGCTCAAATCTACTTCGGCAAAATCTGGGCTTATCCAAACCAAAGCGCCATCGGCTAACAAGTAGGTATAAAGTAAGTTGTTGACCGGCACGGTAATACCCAACACCACAACAACCGCAATACCCAGTCCAAATGCAGCTTCAACCTTTTTAGAAATTGCCAAAAAGGTACACATGCCAAGGAAGAAAGCCAAAGCCATGTTATCGATAAAGATTGCCCGAACGAACAGGCTTAAATAATGTTCCATAGCTTAAGCCTCCTTCACAGTATTAGGACAGATCTTGAACTCTTCTTCTTCTACCTGATCAGGGAAAGCGGCACGAATGCCCCAAATGATCAAACCGATTAAGAAGAATGCACTCGGTGGCAGCAACAGCATACCGTTTGATACGTACCAACCGCCATCGGTGACCAGAGGCAGAATTTCGTAGCCCAACAACTTACCGGAACCGAATAGTTCACGAATGGTACCCAGTGCGATCAAGATGGCGCTGTAACCAAAGCCGTTCCCAATACCATCCATGAAGCTGGCACCGGGAGGGTTTTTCATGGCAAAAGCTTCAGCGCGACCCATGACAATACAGTTGGTAATAATCAAGCCAACGAATACTGATAACTGCTTACTGATGTCGTAAGCCACAGCTTTCAGTACCTGATCAACCACAATTACCAAAGAGGCAATGATTGTCATCTGAATAATGATACGAATACTGCCAGGAGCATGATTTCGCACCAGCGACACAAACAGGTTAGAGAAAGCACAAACAACGGTCAGCGCAATACACATAACCAAGGTCACTTTCAGTGAGCTGGTCACAGCCAAAGCTGAACAAATACCAAGAATCTGTAAAGCGATTGGGTTGTTTTCAAAAACGGGCTTAAGTAAAAGCTCTTTCACTTTCATGATTACGCCTCCCCATTCTTAAGATTGTTGAGGAAACCGGCGTAGCCTTTATCGCCAAGCCAGAACTTGATCAGGTTATCAACACCGCGACCAGTCAAAGTAGCGCCCGAAAGACCGTCGATTTCATGATCAGAATCAGGATTAGCTCTGCCTTTAACAACGGTCAGACCGACATTGCCTTCGGCGTCATAGGCTTTCTTGCCAGGAAATAGACCTTTCCACTTTGGATTGTCAACTTCACCACCAAGGCCCGGAGTTTCAGCATGCTCGTAGAAACCCAAACCAACCACTGTGTTCAGATCTGAGCCCAGTGCTAAGAATCCGTACAAGGTTGACCAAAGGCCGTAGCCCTTAATTGGCAGAATAACGGTTTCTACGCCGTTTTCACCTTCAACCAAGTAGACCTTAGCAACATTTACTCGACGTGAGATTTTAGCAACATCTTCTGCACCGGTTAACTCAATTGAGCGACCGGGGGCTTTGGACATCTTACGCTGATCGTATTTTTCAACGCCTTCTGCGACTTCGGTGTATTGACCAGTTTCAAGATCAACCAATTTGGTAGAGATCTGTTTGAACTGCTCTTCAACGCTAACGCCTTCTTTTAACAAGCCAGCAGCTGCCAAGATATTGCGTTTGAAATCGAGTGATTTATTGGCGATTTGTGCGGGTTTGAGCATTACAGCAGCGGTCGAAACCACCACTGAACACACGATACACAGCGCCAGTGCGACACCAATTGTTTTTCCTACCGTATCGTTACTAGCCACGTGACAACCTCCGCTTAATGTTCGACTGAACAACAACGTGATCGATCAGCGGAGCAAACAAGTTAGCAAACAAAATTGCCAGCATCATGCCTTCTGGGAAAGCAGGGTTTACCACACGAATCACAACCACCATGAAACCGATCAAGCCACCAAACCACCACTTACCTGCGTTGGTCATTGAAGCTGATACAGGATCAGTCGCCATGAAAATCATACCGAAAGCGAAACCACCAATAACCAAGTGCCAAGACCATGGCAGAGCCATCATTGGGTTGGTTTCTGGATTGCCTACGGCATTGAATAGAAGAGAGGTTAAGATCATGCCCGCCATGACGCCTAGAATGATACGCAGTGAAGCGATCTTCATAGCAACCAGAGCAACACCGCCGATCAAAATCGCCAAGGTAGAGGTTTCGCCGATAGAGCCTTGCATCTTACCGAAGAAAGCATCCATCCACGTTAAGCCCATGCCGCCAGCTTCTTTCGCTGCGCTTAGAGCATCAACACCCTGAGAAGCCGCAACTGACAGCGCGGTAGCACCGGTGTAGCCATCAACAGAGGTCCAAACCGCGTCACCTGACATCTCTGCCGGGTAGGCGAAGAACATAAATGCACGACCAGCCAAAGCAGGGTTCAAGAAGTTCTTACCCGTTCCACCAAACACTTCTTTAGCGATTACGATACCAAAGCTAATGCCGAGAGCAACCTGCCAAAGTGGTACGTCTGGAGGACAAATCAAGGCAAACAATATAGAAGATACGAAGAAACCTTCGTTAACTTCATGTCCGCGCTTGGCCGCGAATAGAACTTCCCAAAAACCACCCACGATGAACGTGGTTGCGTAAATGGGTAAGAAGTACAAGGCGCCATGCCAGATGTTATGCAACCAGTTATTGGCGTCAAAACCAATAATGAACATGTCGCGCCAGTTACCGATTTGAGTGAGCCCCAAATCCGCCATGATGGTGTTGGCTTGCCAGCCCACGTTGTACATACCGAAAAACATCGCTGGGAAAGTGCAGACCCAAACGGTGATCATGATGCGCTTAAGATCGATACCATCACGCACGTGCGAGGTGGTTTTAGTCACGTCATTGGGACGGAACAAACCGGTATCAATCGCTTCGTACAAAGCGTAAAACTTTTCGTATTTACCGCCTTTATGGAAATGCGGCTCCATATTGTCGAGTAAAGTGCGTATACCCATGCTTTAACCCTCCTTCTCAATGCGAGTCAGGTTGTTGCGCAAAATTGGGCCGTACTCGTATTTGCCAGGGCAAACAAAGGTACACAACGCCAAATCTTCCTCATCCAACTCGAGGCAACCCAATTTCTGACCAATGTCGGTATCACCAACAATCAGTGCACGTAGTAATTGAGTAGGCAAAATATCCAACGGCATGATGCGCTCATAGGCACCAATTGGCACCATGGCTCGCTCAGAACCGTTAGTCGTGGTATCGAAATCGTATTTCTTACCAGAGAACAAGCTAGAGATATAAATACTCAAACTTGAGAAGTTGTTAAAACCAGCACGTAAGTAATGCAAGAACGGACGCTCGCGCCCCTCTAGCAACACAGAGATTTGCTGATGGTAACGACCGATAAAAGCGTAAGCGCCAGCAGCGCTACGACCGCCAAACACTGAACCAGAGACGACACGATTGTCGCCGTCTTTCAATTGACCGGCAGTCAACTCGTCAATGTTTGCACCGACACGAGTACGAACCAAACGCGGTTGCTCAACCTGAGGACCAGCGAGTGAGATAACACGCTCGGTAGGCAGCTTGCCTGACGCAAACAGCTGACCGAAAGCGATTACATCTTGGTAACCGATAGTCCAGACAGTCTTGGTTGCGCTCACAGGGTCCAAGTAATGGATGTGGGTACCGGCGTTACCGGCAGGATGCACGCCTGCAAACTCTTCTGAACTAACACGGCTGTTATTGCCCGTCAGAACATCTGCACCTTGTGCCTTACACACATACACCTGACCTGTGGTCAGTCGTGACAGGATCGTCAAACCGTTAACAAAGTCATCGCGTTTTTCGCTGATGATTTGCTCAGGGTTGGCGGCCAATGGATTGGTATCCATTGCAGTCACGAAAATTGAATTTGGAGTCGTCGCCGGAGCTGGTACCTTGCTGTATGGACGTGTGCGTAATGCAGTCCACAAGCCCGAATTGACCAGATTATCTTTGACTTGCTCTTCAGTTAGCGAAGCTAACTGATCGACACTGTACTGGTTGAAAGTCTCAGCTTCGTCACCATCTACATCAATAACAACAGATTGCAGTACGCGCTTAGCACCGCGATTAATCGCGGCAACAGTACCAGCTGCGGGAGCCGTGTAACGCACCCCTTCTGTCTTCTTATCAGTAAACAACAACTGACCGAGCTTCACCTTGTCGCCGACCTGAACGGCCATGGTAGGCTTCATACCGTGGTAATCAGCACCAATGACGGCGACAGACCGGATCTGCGGACCATCAACGATGGCCTGCTCGGGAGCTCCGGATATGGGTAAATCCAATCCCCGACGGATATTTATCATACGTCTCTGCCTAATCACTCGTTAAATAAGTGTGGCTGCGCGGATGCGCGACCTTATATTTTTGTTCAGCTTGTGCACATACCGCGTGAAAACCGAAGAAACCGCAGCGATTATGCTCAGAAAAGGCATAAAAGCGACTAATACGGCCACTTCAAGTGTAGTCAAAGACGATTAAAATGCATCAAACCGGGAGGTGACCCTATCTCTAGAAAGTAATAGCCTCAATATCTGCCAGATTGTGCTCCAAACAGGCACCCTGACCGATCGTTCACAGGCAAAATCACTACCTACAGATAGCATCCCCAAATTAAACCGGCGCAATTATAAAGACGGGCGACCTCGCTGACCAGTCATTGTTGGCACTTAAGTGCAAATTAACCTGAAAAAAGTCTGTATTCTCAAGATGTTAGACCAAGGTCTAAGTAGAAACACAGCATCGCGAACAAATTCTGACCAGCCAGCCACCAACCTCGACAACGAAAAAAGCCGCGGCATTTCTGCCACGGCTTTTTAACACGATATAGGTTGGTGCTTATGCTTTCGGATAGATATCGAAGCTAACCCCACACATATCCTCTAGACAACGCACAACCTGACAGCTGTAACCGAACTCATTGTCGTACCAGCAGTAAAGCACTGCGCTCTTACCGTCGACAATGGTCGCTTTGGAGTCGAATACACAGGCGTAGCGAGAACCCACAAAGTCGCTAGATACCACTTCTGGCGAGTTTGTATAGTCGATTTGCTGCTGCAGAGAAGAATGTAAAGCGGTTTCGCGCATGTAAGCATTCAGCTCTTCAGAAGTGGTCTCTTTATCCAACTGCAGGTTCAAGATAGCCATGGAAACGTTAGGTGTTGGTACGCGAATGGCGTTACCCGTCAACTTACCTTTCAACTCAGGCAGAGCCTTTGATACCGCTTTTGCAGCACCGGTCTCGGTGATAACCATGTTTAAAGCAGCGCTGCGACCGCGACGCTCGCCTTTGTGATAGTTATCGATCAGGTTTTGATCGTTGGTGTAAGCGTGAACAGTCTCAACATGACCGTGCTTAACACCGTACTCGTCCATCATTGCCTTCAGCACTGGCGTGATCGCATTGGTAGTACATGAAGCTGCAGACAAAATGCTGTCTTCTGCGGCAATGTCACCATTATTGATACCGTAAACGATGTTTTTAATGTCGCCCTTGCCTGGTGCAGTCAAAATCACCTTGGAAGCACCCTTGCACTCCAAATGCTGACCAAGCCCCGCTTCATCGCGCCAAACTCCGGTGTTGTCGACGATAATGGCATTATTGATGCCATAATCGGTGTAATCGATTTCAGACGGTGAGTTGGCGTAAATGATCTTAACTTCGTTACCATTCAGCACTAGAGTGTTGTTTTCTTCATCAACACGAATGGTGCCTTTAAAGGTACCGTGAACTGAATCACGACGCAGCAAGCTAGCGCGTTTAACCAGATCATCAACAGCCTTGCCCTTACGAACAACAATGGCTTTTAGGCGTAATACATCACCAGAACCGGCCTTCTCAACCAATAGGCGGGCAACCAAACGACCAATACGGCCAAAACCATAGAGCACGACATCTTGCGGCTCGGGCAGAGGCTTGCTGTCACTGTCGATGGCATCGGCCACTTCAGAAGCAACAAAGGCGTTAACATCCGCCGCGCCCTCTTTCATGAACTTAACCGCCAATTTACCCACATCAACGTGAGCAGGGCCAAGATTCAAATTGGAGAGAGCTTCGACAATTGGGAAGGTTTCAAATTCGGACAACTCGTTCTCTTCTACCTGACGAACACGGCGATGCGCCTTCATCAAATCAATCACAGAGCGATTCACCAGAGTGCGACCGTACATGTAGATACCTACATTGCTTTCACGGTTCAGCTTACCAATCATTGGGATCATCGCCTCAGCGAGGGCTTCACGTTCTTTCCAATCCTTGAAAAAATCGTCTGGCTTAGGTCGGTTCACGAGTTGTCACCTTAAACTATGTTAGAAATACCAATGTGGCCAATACAACAGCAGACGGCCACGGCTACCTTCAAAAAGGAGCGCTATTATCGTGATTCAACCCTAGGCGTGCAAGGTTCTATGGCAAATCTAAGTAAATTACACGCTATCCCTACCATTAGCGGATGGAAATTTAATTCAATTAACATCCAAGCCACCGCCATGACTGCCCCTCGACAGAAAAACCACCCCCAACCAGAGCCCCTGCACCCCCCACAAAACAAGCCTGAAAAAGACCCCTGAGAAGGACATAGGCGCAATATAAGACCTAGACCACACTGCAAACACAAACAAACATAGCTACAATAGCGCCGCCAATAATAGCCAGTCTTGAGAGCCGCCCAATGATTCAGCAGTCCCCCCTGTCACCGGTGCTAAACGTCAAACCCGGAAACAAACAACAATGGGGAAACTTACCCGGCAGCAGTGATGCTCTCGTACTCGCCAATGCCGCGCGATTGCACGACAGCCTCACGCTAGTAGTCGCTAACAACACTGAATCGGCAAGACAACTGGAAAACGATCTCAAATTCTATGCCGGTAACGAGCTGACTATTCTGCACCTGCCGGATTGGGAAACACTCCCCTACGACAACTTCTCGCCCCACCAAGATATTATTTCGGAGCGACTGCAAACACTGTATCAACTGCCACAAACCCAACAGGGGATTTTGGTGGTGCCCGTTAGCACCTTGATGCACAGATTGGTCCCAGCCACCTTTTTGAACGCCAACAGTTTGATGGTCAAACCTGGGCAGCGCTTTGTTATCGCCGATATGCGCCGGCAATTTGAGAACGCAGGCTACCACTGTGTGGATACCGTCTACGAACACGGCGAATTTGCCATTCGCGGCTCTCTGGTCGACATATTCCCCATGGGCTGTCAGCAGCCGTTTCGCATCGACTTGTTTGATGATGAAGTTGAAACCCTTCGCACCTTTGATCCCGAAACTCAGCGCTCTATTGAACAAGTAGAAGCCATCGAATTACTGCCCGCCAAAGAATACCCGTTGGACAAAGCTGGGATTTCACACTTTCGCGACAAATGGCATCAGCGTTTCGATGTAGACCATAAGGCCTGCTCTATTTATCAAGACATTAGCTCTGGCATCAGCCCTGCGGGCATCGAATACTACTTGCCACTGTTCTTCGATGTTTGCAGCACCCTATTTGACTACCTCCCACAGACCAGTCAGGTGTTTTTGCAAAACAACATCGATCAAGCCACTGAACAGTTTTGGCGAGATTTGAGCTCTCGCTTTGACAGCCACAGCGGAGACCTACAGCGCCCGATCCTCAACCCCAGCGAGATTTTTCTATCCGCCAGCGAAGTCTTCGGCTACATCAACACCTACCCGCGAACAACGCTCAGATCAGAAAGCCTAGAAGTCAGTGCCGGCCACTTCAATTTCGCCTGCGCGAGTACACCCGACATTACTATTAATTCTCGCGCCGAGAACCCATTGGCACAGCTAGAGAACTATCTGATTGAAACCGATCAACGCGTTCTGTTTAGCGCAGAATCTGCTGGCCGTAGAGAGAGCATTCTAGAACTGCTGGAGCGTATTGACGTTCAACCACAAGCCGTCAACTCCTGGCAGGAGTTTGTCGACAGCAGCGAGACCATTGCCATTACCGTGGCCCCGCTGGACAAAGGGATTTCCATCCCGTCACGCAATATTACGCTGATTACAGAATCGGAGTTGTTGGGCGAGAGAATTCAACAGCGCCGCCGCCGTAAACAACAGCAAGACCAGGGCGAGATGGTTATTCGCAACCTGACGGAACTGCGCATAGGCGCGGCCGTGGTTCACATCGACCACGGCGTAGGTCGCTACCGCGGCATGGAAACCATTGCTATCGACGGCCAAACCAGTGAATTTCTAACCCTCGAATACGCTAACGAAGCCAAACTTTACGTACCCGTCGCCAGCCTCGATCTCATCAGCCGCTACTCGGGCGCCGACGACGGCTTGGCCCCACTGCATAAATTAGGCAGTGAGCAATGGCAAAAAGCCAAACGCAAAGCCGCCGAGCAAGTCAGGGACGCCGCCGCTGAACTGCTGGACATCTACGCTCGTCGAGCAGCACGACAGGGTTTCGCTTTTGAAGATCCCCGCGAAGCCTACCAGCGCTTCTCTGCGGACTTCCCGTTTGAAGAAACCGCCGACCAACAAACCGCGATTGAAGCCGTCTACCGCGACATGACCTCAAAACAGCCGATGGACCGTTTGGTGTGTGGTGATGTGGGGTTTGGTAAAACCGAAGTCGCCATGCGCGCCGCATTTATTGCCGCTCACAGTGGCAAACAAGTCGCCATTCTTGCCCCAACCACCCTACTGGCACAACAGCACTTTGAGAACTTTAGAGATCGCTTTGCCGACTGGCCCGTACAAATTGATGTGATCTCTCGGTTCCGCTCCGGCAAGGAGATCGACAGCGTCCAAAACAAACTGGCCGACGGCAAAATCGATGTCATTATCGGCACCCACAAGCTGCTGCAGTCGGATTTAAACTACAAAGACCTCGGCCTGCTCATCATCGATGAAGAACACAGATTTGGTGTTCAACAAAAAGAAAAGCTCAAATCGCTGCGCTCTGAAGTCGACATACTGACACTCACCGCGACACCCATTCCGCGCACACTCAACATGGCGATGTCCGGGATTCGCGACCTGTCGATCATTGCCACCCCCCCAGCCAAACGGCTGTCGGTAAAAACCTTTGTACGTCAAAACGACAACAACATGACCAAAGAAGCCGTACTGCGAGAGATACTGCGCGGCGGGCAAGTTTACTACCTCCACAATGAAGTTAAGAGCATTGAAAAGACGGCACGAGAACTGGAAGAGCTGATCCCTGAGGCGCGAGTCACCATAGGTCACGGCCAAATGCGAGAGCGACAGCTGGAACAAGTGATGTCGGACTTCTACCACAAGCGTTTTAATGTGTTGGTGTGCACCACCATCATTGAAACCGGTATCGACATTCCCAACGCCAACACCATTATTATCGATCGCGCCGACAAGTTCGGATTGGCACAACTGCATCAGCTACGTGGACGCGTCGGTCGCTCGCACCATCAGGCATACGCTTACCTACTGACCCCTCATAAGAAAGCGATGACCGCGGATGCTCAAAAACGCTTAGATGCTATTGCTCAAACCACCGACCTTGGCGCTGGGTTTACTCTAGCCACACACGACATGGAGATTCGAGGAGCTGGAGAACTGCTGGGCGACGATCAGAGCGGTCAGATGCAAGCGGTGGGTTTTACCCTCTACATGGATATGCTCGATCGTGCGGTTAAAGCCATCAAAGAAGGCCGCACACCGAATATTGAAGATGCTTTCGACACAGGTATCGACGTTAATTTACGAATACCTGCATTAATCCCCGATGACTATCTCCCCGACGTCCACACCCGTTTGATGATCTATAAACGTATCGCAGGTGCCGAGACGGATGAGGCCCTGCGCGAACTGCAGGTGGAGATGATCGACCGCTTTGGTCTACTGCCTGAAAGCACAAAGAACCTGTTCAAGATCAGCAGCCTAAAAATCGTTGCGCAACGACTCGGCATTAAGAAGTTGGAGGCCAGCGCCACCAATGGCCGCATTGAATTTGGTTCCGTCACAGAGGTGAATCCACTGACAATTGTAAAAATGGTGCAAAGCCAACCACAGAAATACCGACTCGATGGCGGCAATCATTTTAAATTCAATCTCGATATGGATAATAGTGATGTTCGTCTTCAACGCGTCACTGATTTATTGCAACAGCTCAGTGCCGCTTGAACGAGACTCGGTCGACACAATACGCTCGGACAGATAGTGCTAGAAGCGCCGTCATAGGTTCGTCCTCAGATGCTATTTTTTCAGGAAAACGGAATCCCTAATAATGCCGACACCCGCTAGCCTAACAAAACTCTTCGCCCCAGCAGTAAGTTTACTATTGGCAGCGGCAACGCTCGGCACCACAGCGCTCGCGCAAGTGGATTCAAACAGCGCTCAGGAGCAACCCGAGGCGGATCGCTGGTATCAAGTTGAAGTCATACTGTTCGCTCACAAACAAACCGCAAGTGACGAAATCCTTCGCAACGACATCGCCCTCGCCTATCCACCCAACTGGATTCAATTGAAAGACCCAGAGGCGCTTGTTGAGGCTTGCGAAGCTGCCGCACAAGCGGAACAAAGCTCTACCACCACTGACTCTGCTCGCGATATTAGCGCTTTGGAGCCCACTGACAATACGGCTGAAACCACCGCAGAGACTCACGATTCACTTTGCCCACAAATGGCAGATAGCGAAGACCGCGACGAGGCAATGCGCCAGCTGGTGGATCTAGAGAGAGAAGCCTACTACCTGCTACCCAAAGCGATGAGAGCTCTCAACGAACAAGCCCAAGAACTGAAATGGTCGCGTGCGCACCGAGTACTGTTCCATGAAGCTTGGCGCCAGCCAATTCTCAACAGCGATCGAGCCACTTCGATTCTGGTTTCAGCAGGGGAAAGCTATGGTCAACACAAAGAGCTGGAAGGGACCTTTTCAATCAGTGTCTCGCGCTATCTACACCTTCGAACCAACCTGTGGTTTACCCAGTTTGCTCACAATTACGGACAGGACAAAGGCCTGTGGCCAGACCTTCCCACCAGCCCCGAACAACTGGATTATTCAATCACCAAGATCGAAGAAGATATCACCTCGCCTTGGGACAAAATTGAACCGCTCAATGATGAATACGATAAGATTCTAGCTCGCCCTTTTGTGCCTGAACGCATCGCACTGATCAAACAAAAAAGACGCATGCGAAGCAAAGAAATACATTATGTGGATCACCCCAATGTGGGCATAATTTTGCTTATAGAGCCCTATGAAGTGCCTGTGGAAGAGGATCACACCGAAGAGCCCAACGCGGAATTAGCCCCTTTCGATACTCAGCCCACCGAGACCAGCTCATCCAATAATTAGGCCGCGACCTATTCAGCGGTCCCTCTGCGAACTGCGACCCCAGCGACGTAAGAGCACTAAATACTGAAAAGAAACAGGCACAAAAAAGCCGGATAGTTATCCGGCTTTTTCAATAAACAATGAGCGTTATACGCAGTTGACGTTTTCGGCCTGTAGACCTTTGTCCCCTTCAAGGATATCAAACTCTACCGATTGCCCCTCAGCCAAAGATCGGTAACCCTCTCCCTGAATGTTTCGGTAATGAACAAAAATATCATCACTACTTTCACCGCGAGTGATAAAGCCGTAGCCACGAGCATTATTAAACCACTTCACTGTGCCAACTTCACGAACTGCCATACTGTCTACCTCATTATTTTTATATTCGTTTCATGCTGTTAAAGCCTAATCGAGACAAACCTCTCAACACGTGCTCTACCCTTCTAGGACGAGGGAGATCCACGATGCCTCAAGCTCGGCTTACACCCTAGCGTATTTCTCCGCGACGCTATCCCCATAGCAAGACATACCACGTAGAAAACAGTACCTTTTTAAGACAATTTAAGAAGGCTGTCCAGAAAAAAATTAACCTTTTTGATGATATTTCAAACAACACGGAAAAACTAAAAAAAATGAGGAACAACAGCTCACTCAGCTGAGGACGCCCAAAAATGGGGCGTCACTTTTCCAACGCCTGTAGCAGCACCGCTTTGACGTTGCTCATCCCTCTCTCCACAACCCGGTGAATTTCTTCGAGAGTGATTGTCTGCTCGGTCATGCCCGCTCCCCAATTCACCACTAGGCACAAGCTGGCATAATCGAGTTTTAACTCTCTCGCCAACGCGGCCTCCGGCATCCCGGTCATACCCACTAGGTCGCAGCCATCGTTACGACAGCGGCGAACTTCCGCCGCAGTTTCCAAACGAGGCCCCTGAGTCGCGCCATAAACACCACCATCTAGGCAATCGATGCCCAGATCTTTTGCAGCATTGAGTAAGCGCTGACGAGCGGCCGGGTGATAAGGCTCGGTAAAGTCAATATGATCCAAGGGACCGGCAACACCATCAAAAAAGGAATTTTCTCGCGCACTGGTGTAATCAATAATTTGGTCGGGAACGACCAAAGCTTCAGGCCCCATCGATGGCGACAGCCCACCTACCGCATTGACCGCTAAAATTCCCGTTACACCTATGGTCTCTAGAGCTGCAATATTGGCTCGATAATTAATCTTGTGGGGGGCAATGGAGTGATCACCGCCATGTCTCGGCAAGAAAAAAAACTCTTCAGCTTGCCCGGACAAACGCCCACGCTTTATCTCTGCAGAGGGTTGACCGAATTGTGTCTGCGGGCGAAGAGCCTCCAACCACTCAACCTGATCGAAATCGCTGAGTCCCGTCCCCCCAATGACTGCGAGCGTCACTTTTGCTCCCCTTTCACCAAGCCCTGCTGTAACGCCAGTAGTTCTGCTTCGCTGTGCGGACCACTCACATCCAACCCGTCTGGAATGTGCAGTGTTGATGTAGGGAAAGCGCACTCAGCCCCACAGGAATCTATGATGTCTAGAATCCCTAGCAGAATGTCTTGTTTTATCTCATGAAAACGCACCCAGTCGGTGGTTTTGGTAAAGGTGTAGACAAAGAAATCCAGAGAAGAAGCAGCAAAAGCATTGAAGTTAACAATCAAGGTCTGCTGTTGATCAATTTCTGGATGACTTCTCAAATAGCTCTTCACCTTCTCAACGATTTCCGGCAGCTGCTTGGCGTCATCATAGCGAACACCTAGCGTTTCGTAGATGCGCCGATTACTCATACGCGAAGGGTTTTCCAGAGAAATATGAGTAAAGGTTGCATTGGGGATATAGAGCGGGCGCTTATCAAAGGTTCGTATCCGCGTGAGACGCCAGCCGATGTCTTCGACTGTCCCTTCGATTTGCTTGTCCGGTGAACGAATCCAGTCACCGACACTGAAGGGGCGATCCAAATACACCATTAAACCGCCAAAAAAGTTTGCCAGTAGATCTTTGGCGGCAAAGCCCACGGCAATGCCACCAATACCACCGAACGCCAACACACCAGAAATGCTATAACCCAGTGATTGCAGCAACACCAACACGGCCGTAATCATCACCGACATGCGCAGCAACTTTCCAATCGCTCGCACCGTGGTGGCATCCATCGGTTTCTCAGCGTAGCGGGGATCCATTAAGTTGTCTTCAACGCGACGAATCAGCAACACCAGAAACCAACTCAGCAATACAATGACGGCAACCTTGCGAACCGGAACCACCAATTCCAACAAGCTGTTGTCCGCAGCCTGAGCTGCGATTTGACCAGCGATAGACAAGCCCATCAACCAAACAAACCAACGCAATGGTCGGCGAGCCGCACAGAGCAATGCATCATCCCAAAGGTTGTGGGTCGCTTCGGCTTTCAATAACAAACGATCCAAGGTAACTCGCACGGTAAGTGCGGCCACTAAAGTCATCAATACAATGACAAACACTTCGAAAATCCAGTAGTTGCCACGGCCGATCCATTCAATGACGGTTTTACTCAACTCCATAGTCCCTTTCCTTTGCCTTATTTCTTGGCTGAGTGGTAGCTTGCTGTGAAATTTGTTCGAGTCGAGCCTGTGTAGACCGCCAGCGAGAGCTCAGCCGCAGCTCATCCGAATTGACGACTTCACGTGCCCGCATAGATTCTCGACTGGCGTCATTGCGATAATAATCGTCCAGCGCCAATTCACTCAAAACGCTCAGAGCTCCCTGACGATTATTGCAGATCAAGATCATGTCACAACCCGCCTCAATTGCCGCCTGAGCACGCTCCGTATAACTGCCCATTTGCGTGGCACCTTCCATCGTAAGATCATCACTGAAAATGACGCCACCATAGCCCATTTGTCGACGCAAAATATCCTGCAGCCACACTTTTGAGAAACCCACAGCGGCCTCAGCGTCTACCTGAGGAACGAGAATATGCGCCGGCATCACAGCATCTAAAGACGCCTTAAGCGCTTCAAACGGTATCAAATCCTTGATTCGAATCTCTTGCAAGCTTCGCTCATCGACCGGTAGCTCTAGATGGCTATCGCCCCTCACACTTCCATGGCCGGGAAAATGCTTGCCCGTCACCGCCATGCCCGCTTCACGAGCACCTTCTATGAAAGCGCCCGCCAACAGACTCACCCGCTCAGGGACAGCCGAAAAAGCACGATCGCCGATAACACTGCAAAACTCATCGTCCACATCAAGCACGGGGGTATAACTGTAATCAATGCCAATCGCCAAAATCTCACTGGCTAACAACCACCCGCAATCACGAGCCAGTGCCAGTGCGTCATCCCCATTGCTCTGATATAAGCTATCGAATACCTGCATGGGAGGAATGCGAGTGAACCCCTCTCTACAGCGCTGCACTCTGCCTCCCTCCTGGTCGACGCTGATCAACAGCTCCGGGCGCACACGGCGAATCGACACCACCAATTGTTGCAGCTGGCTGTAACTCTCTATATTTCGAGAAAATAGAATAACGCCGCCGACAGCATCGTGCTGGAGCAGTTCGACTTCCGCAGCGGTGAGTTCAGTGGCGTCTAAATCTAGGACAACCGGGCCTAAGGTCATAAAATTCTCAATATGTGGATTAAAACAGAGGTACAAATAGGTAAGAAATGGATGGTCGCTCTAGCCGTCATTGACGGCCACTCAGGAGTCTATCCAATGGCTAGGCTTATTTGGCATCTTCGCTGTTCAACATGCCGGTAATCGCCGGCACCAGCAACCCCACAGCGTCATCGACAGTGCTGTCTTTATCAAAGTCTGCTTTGAGAATACTGCTGATGGAGTCGAAACTCGACAGAGTAAACACCGAGGCCCCCAGCATAAAATACAAACGCCAATAAAAAACTTCCGGCTGCACCTCTGGCATGGCCTCCCTCAACAAACCCGTGAAACGCGAATAATAGTCACCGTATTCGGCAATAATAAAGTGGCGTAAATGTTCTTGGGATTGAGTATAAGCAAGCCCGAGCAAGCGCATAAACTGATTCGGGCTTTCACCCAAGCTCTGAGTCGACGCCAGCAACGTAGAAAAAAGAGTTTCAATCAGCTCATCAACAGTCAAAGTCTGACCTGCTTTTTGCTCAATACGCTCGCTTAGCGCTCGATCAAGTTGCTCGCAAAATGGGTTTAAAAAGCGAGCAAACACCGCCTGAATCAGGGCTTTTTTCGAGCCAAAGTGGTAATTGACCGCCGCCAAATTTACATTCGCCGTACTGGTAATAGTTCTCAACGACGTTTCCGCGTAGCCTCGCTCAGCGAACAAAACTCCCGCAGCATCTAAAATTCTCTCAATGGTATCCGGCTGCCCCATTTCCACGACATCTCTTTAATAAAACAAGGATTTGGAACATACGTTTAGAAGATATTGATGTCAAGCAAGCGACTAGCGCTCTAGGGCTTCGCAGTTATCGACAGCTTTAGATTAATTTGTTCTCTCGGTGCATCCTCGAATAACCCCTAGACTTAAAAGCAGCACACTCGAGCCCCAACACGAGGAAAAAACGTTTAAAAATTAGGGAGTTATTTAGACCGTCCAAAATAGACCGATTAACGCGAGTTCTAGCGGGTAATTTTGCACCTTTTCAGACCTGACAATTGGCGGTATGTTTCAGCTAGATCAACACCCTCATCAATATAACAAAAGGGATTGTGCGCATGGCTTCTGCGAACCCCGGTCGCCCGGTAGTTATTGGAAACTGGTACCAAGACGTGGTTGAAAACCTCTATTTTGAAGTGGTGGCGCACGACAGCGCCGAAGGCTCTATTGAAATCCAATATTTAGATGGTGAAGTGAGCGAAATAGACCAAGACAGCTGGAACGAAATGATCTTGAACTCCGCCCCGCCGCCCGAAGATGCCAGCGCTGCATTCGAAATGTCGATGCCCGACAACAATTGGGACAACGATTTAGCCGCGCACTACAATCCGTGCAGCGATCCGCTCAACTCCATCGAACCCGATCTATTCCAAGGCTCTGAAGAGTTTTAGCTGCGCAGCGCTCACGTGAATGGGTATTTCTGAGGCAGCATGTCTCAGGTTGCATGACTAATAATGTGCCGAATAAAGATATCCCGGGCCTGCTCTACACTATCAACCACCGTGAACAGCTCGAGCTCATCCGCCTCTATGCAGCCGTGCTCGATCATCGTTGACGTCATCCAATCGACTAAGCCACTCCAATAGTCTTGTCCCACCAACACGATAGGAAAGGCCTCTACCTTACATGTCTGTACCAGTGTAAGAGCCTCAAACAACTCATCCAAAGTTCCGAATCCGCCTGGAAGAATGGCAAAACCAACGGCGTTTTTCACAAACATAAATTTGCGCACGAAAAAATATCGGAAAGATAAGCTGATGCTCTGATAGGGGTTAGCATCTTGCTCTCGGGGCAAAGTGATGTTCAACCCAACGGATTCGCCACTGGCCTCAAAAGCTCCGCGATTGGCACCCTCCATAACCCCAGGACCACCACCAGTAATCACCGGTACGCCTTCAGCAGCCAACAGTTCACCCAACCGCTGCGCTTGGGCATAGGTATCACTGGACTCAGCAAAACGAGCACCACCAAAAACCGTTACCGCCCCCTTTAATTTTATTAATTGCTCAATCCCATCCACCAACTCGGATTGAATGCGCAGCACCCGCCATGCTTCAGGCATTTTAGCATCTAGCATAAAACCTCCTTAAAACAACAACTTAGAAAGGATTACTTATCAGTATAGTCAGTATTCTGAAAAAAACTTGCGCGAGCACCTTTACTGTATATAATCACATGTACTGTATAAAAAATCAGGAAGAGTAATCACCCAATGATTAAGCTCACAGCCAGACAGGAAGAAGTACTCGGTCTCATCAAACGAAACATTGAAGAAACCGGCTACCCACCGACACGCGCAGAAATCGCTAAAGAGTTGGGGTTTAAATCCGCCAACGCCGCCGAAGAGCATTTGAAAGCGCTCGCTCGCAAAGGGGCCATTGAAATGGTCGCCGGTGCCTCCAGAGGCATTAGACTTCCCGAGGAAGTCACCGGCATCCCGATTGTTGGTCGTGTAGCTGCCGGTAGCCCAGTACTTGCCACTGAACACATCGAAGATTACTGCAGTATTCCACACGATTTCTTCTCACCCGCCGCCGACTATTTCCTGCGAGTGACAGGCGAGAGTATGAAAGACATCGGCATCATGGACGGCGATCTGTTAGCCGTTCATAAAACCGAAAGAGCCAGAAATGGCGACATAGTGGTTGCGCGAATAGAAGACGAAGTTACGGTGAAACGCTATCAGCGCAAGCGCTCCAGCCATCAAGTTGAGCTGTGGCCTGAAAATGAAGAATTTAATGTCATTGAAGTCGATCTCAGAGATACCGACTTTGCCATTGAAGGCTTGAGCGTCGGCGTCTTGCGTCGCGACTGATCCAGCCAAATCGAAATCAATTACTGATTGTAAATGACCACCAGGTACAGTGTTAGGAGAAGCCAATGTCCACCGCATTTCAACTTAACTACTCGCCGGCACATTCGGCTGCAACTGTCGCTGTACCACCCATCACGGCGCCAAAGCCACAAAAAGCCAGCTCAGACATCACCGAGCTGGTATTGACCAAACACAGCCCTGACGCCAAACAGCTATTGCTACCGATGCTGGCGCACCTCAGTCAAGATTCTGAGCGCTGGATTACTTGGATTTGCGACCACAAAGTGGATCGTAACAAGCTGGCAGATTACGGCGTCGATACCGACAAAATTCGCATTATTTACAGTAATCAACCGGAAGATACACACTGGATTTTGTGGGAAGCACTTAATGCGGGTACCAGCCACACCGTTATTGCCGCACCAGGTGATTTGAACGATGAAGCCATGCGGCATTTTGAAAATGCGGCACAACTGGGCAACAGCCGAGGTCTTTTTATTCGCTATAGGTAGTTTTTCGAGATCAGTGTTGTGAACAACCTAACGCTCGGAAATCATCTTCACCTAAGGAGCATGCAAGCAGCCCTTTCAACCTGTTGGCTCATTTGGCCGATATAGAAAGCCCGCAACCGGCTCTCTCCATCTCCAATCCGCACTGACAGCCACATCAGAGATAGCAGTTCCCTTACGCAGACCACAAAGTGCCGAAAAAGATTGCGATCGGTATTTCCTAGTGAAAGAGCGCTACTGGAGAATTAACTGAATCAAAGCGAACCATCAAAAAGGTTAGCAGCTGAATAGCGCAATATCAGATCCATCTATATGGGAATGGACTTGGCGCTCTGGTAGACAATTAAATTTGCTACTGAAGAGAGTCACAGGGAGGTACTCAATGCAGTGTGCGACGCTCAGACTCGAGTTCGAACTCAGCGCTAGACTGCTCTGCCAGCTCACCGACGGTCTCTAATCCAGCCTCAATCATCGCTTTCACAACCTCAAATCGAGAATCGTTCAAGTACTCTTCTGCTTCTTTGGAGAATTGGATACACACCAGTGGCTCACCCTCTTCGCCGGCACGACGAAGGCCGACCCGACCGTCAGCGAGCTCAACAATTTCGAATAGGGATGATGACATAGGTGAATTCCTCTGTGATAGCGCCTACAACCACATGAGGCACGAGCAAGGAGGAGATCCTAACTCTCGAGACTGATGCAATAACAGCTGGACGCGGATTCTACACCCTTGAGGGTCAGTATTCCAGAAATGACTGCCGCTGACGTTCGATCAACTCCTCTACTGACGACAGCCATCCCAGCAACAGGCGACGATCAAGATCAGATGGACTAAAGACCGCCGAAGAACCGATCATTTGACCTGCACCTACAGAGGGATTCAGGATAGCCTTCTCTGCGGCCAAAATACTGACAACAGACTCCTGAGCGGATAGCTCTTCAACACCAACACCGCCGCTAACATCGGAGATCAAATCCTCAAGCGTAAACAGTCGCTCAGGCATAGGGTAACTAAGATTGTGCCCCAGCTCTCTAAAATACAATCGCATGGAAATCGCCAGACTCACCACGCAAGATTCCAATAGCGCCTGTTGCTCCTGACTTTGAGTGGCAGTTTGACAGAGATTCAATAGCAATCGACTGTGCGACAGCTTTTGCTGAACTCTTGAGAAGTACGGATTGGAAGACATTGATCTTAGTACCTGAATAGTTCTCGGAATCGAGTTGATTGGCTCAACCAGCACGACATCGCGTTGGGTCGCGTCAGCGAATATCTGGCTCGACTGGAATAAACAATGAGAGCAAGGATTGGGATGATTACAGTGTGTGCGCTGATCGTTAGGCCTAAGCCCTATCGATCAGCACACAGCACTCTTAGAGCTGAAAATAGAACGCTCGAGTTAACCTCGTAGCGACAACTTAAGCCTCTTTTTTGGGAGCCGCTTTTTTTGCAGCGGTCTTCTTCGCTGCAGCCTTTTTCTTAGCGGGCGCCTTCTTCTTGGCCGCCTTTTTCTTCGCCGGGGCCTTAATCGGCTTTTCAGTCACAACCCAGCCGCCGTTCTGAAAGAAAGCCTTCCAACCCGTCGCCTTGCCTTCGATCTCAGACTGCACATATTGCTCTTTGGTCTTGCGACTAAAGCGCACCAGCGTTGGGTTCCCATCGCTGTCTTCTACCGGCGCAGAAAACAAGAAGTTGTACTTGGGATCAATCTCTGACTTGTGCGGTAACAATTCCGACACTAAAGGCGCACGGGTTTCTCTGTTTTTCGGAAACTGGCTCGCCGCTAAGAACAACCCCGAAGCGCCATCTCGCAAGATATAGTGATCTTCCACTTTGAGACATGCCAACTCAGGCATAGGGACAGGATCCATCTTGGGTGGAGCCGCTTCGCCGTTTTTCAACAGCTTGCGAGTGTTCTTACACTCTTCACCAGTACAGCCAAAGTACTTGCCAAAACGACCGGTTTTGAGCTGCATCTCTTTGCCGCACTTGTCACACTCAATCACTGGTCCGTCGTAGCCCTTGAGTTTAAAGGCTCCCAATTCAACCTCAAAACCAGAGCAATCTGGGTTGTTGCCACAGATATGAAGCTTGCGAGTCTCGTCCAACAAATAGCTGTCCATCGCGGTATTGCAGAGTTTGCAGCGACGCTTATTGCGCAACTGCTTGGATTCCGCCTCTTCATCCTCATCGGCATTAACCGCCTCATCGCCGGAAACCAAATTCATGGTCGACTTACAGCGCTCTTTCGGTGGTAACGCATAACCGGAACAACCGAGAAATACCCCTGTGGTACCCGTTCGAATCTGCATCGGACGTTCGCAGGTCGTACAGGGAATATCCGTTTCAGTGGGCTCGTTGGGGCGCATGCCCGCTTCATCGTTCTGTGCCGTCAGCAAGGTGGCAGAGAAATCGCTGTAGAAGCTGTCCAACAACTGATGCCATTCCGTTTTACCATCGGCCACATCATCCAGGGACTCTTCCATATTGGCGGTAAAGCTATAGTCCATTAGGTCGGTGAAGCTTTCCGTTAAGCGCTCGGTAACAATGTCTCCCATCTTGTCGGCGTAGAAACGACGCTTATCGACATGCGCGTAGCCGCGATCTTGAATGGTCGAGATAATCGAAGCGTAAGTTGACGGGCGCCCAATGCCTCGTTTTTCCAGCTCTTTAACCAAACTTGCTTCGCTGTAGCGGGCAGGCGGTTTAGTAAAGTGTTGATTGGGTTCCAGTTCTTGCAGTTGCAGAACTTCACCTACCGCCAATTCAGGCAGAACCACATCGTCGTCTTTTTTGCCAATCGGGGGCTGCACTTTCATGAAACCATCGAAGCGAATCACGCGGCCACGAGTTCTTAATTCATAATCGCCCGCAGCGACTGCAAGAGACGTACTGGTAAATTCAGCGGGACTCATCTGGCAAGCCACAAACTGCTGCCAAATTAACGTGTATAGCCTTTCAGCGTCTCGCTCCATGCCTTTGAGCTGAGTCGGCTTAGTGGTCACGGAGGACGGGCGAATAGCTTCGTGAGCCTCCTGAGCACCTTCTTTGCTGCTGTAGGATATCGCAGTGCCGGGCAGATAAGATTTGCCGTAGCTGTCTAGAATAAAATCGCGACAGGTCTCCACCGCCTCCTTGCTGAGGTTGGTCGAATCCGTTCGCATGTAAGTGATGTAACCCGCTTCATACAGTCGTTGGGCCAACATCATGGTCTTTTTCACACTGAAACTCAGACGCGTACTGGCCGCTTGCTGCAGCGTTGAAGTGATATAAGGGGCACCAGGCTTGGACTTGGTGGGCTTATCTTCTCGGCTACTGACACTGAAAGTGGAGCTGCGCAACGACTCTACCGCCGCCATCGCCTGAGTTTCGTTAAGTGGTTTAAACGCCTGTCCATTGTGACGGCGAACTTCAAACCGCACCTTATCGCCACTCTGTGCGGCAAGATCAGCAAACACATCCCAATACTCTTCTGGGATGAACGCGCGAATTTCTCTCTCTCGTTCAACCACCAAGCGTACTGCTACCGACTGCACCCGCCCTGCGGATAAACCTCGTGCCACCTTCTCCCACAATAGCGGAGAGACCATGTAGCCCACCACTCGATCGAGGAAACGTCGTGCCTGTTGAGCATTGACCCGATTTTGATCAATTGGGCCAGGCTGTTTGAAAGCTTCCTGGATCGCAGATTTGGTAATTTCATTGAACACAACACGACGGTAGCGACTTTCGTCCCCACCAATGGCCTCTTGCAGATGCCAAGCGATAGCCTCTCCCTCTCTATCCAAATCCGTCGCGAGATAGATGGTGTCGGCTTTCTCGGCCAACTTTCGAAGCTCATCCACAACCTTTTCTTTGCCGGGCAAGATCTCGTAATGAGCTTCCCAATCCTTCTCCGGATTGATGCCCATGCGGTTGATTAACTGTTCTTTGGCTTTTTTACGCTTGTGTATCACCTTATCCTCAGGCGATAGCTTGCGCGTAATAGCGGCTTGGCGCGCGCGCTCTTTGGGATCTACGGCCTTTTTGGCTCCGCCGCTAGTAGGCAGATCTCGAATATGACCGACACTCGACTTTACAATAAATTCATCGCCCAAATACTTGTTAATGGTCTTCGCCTTAGCGGGTGACTCAACGATGACTAAAGATTTTCCCATATCTTCCTTCTATATAAAGAATCTAGTGTCCAGCGGCTAGGCACGATGGCCTGCGAAAATACCCAATTAACCCCTAAGCCCTCAAATCGGGCCGACGGTGGTATCGGATGCGCATATATAAGGGCTGATCCTCTGAGGGTCAAGCCATCAGTGTGGATTTAAGTGGAAAAACCATCAAAAACCAGTTTTTTATGCCCTCAAGGCCTGAAACGCCTTTTTTACAGATAGCATACAAATCACTAAATTGAAAAGCCCTACAGTAATGATCAGGTCTAGCTGGCGAGCATTGAGTTGCTATGCGACACTAAAGAAGCCCGCTGTCAGGCCGCTACTCAATAACAAGACTCTCGATCCTCAAGGCTCGTTCATCACTCAATAATGCGTTACTCAATATGTCTGTTTCTGCCAGTTTAATACTGTTTTGTGCCCTCGCGGTGGTCTCATTGATTGCCGTGAGCTGGGTCAATGAGCGAGAAAAGCGCCAGCGAATTCTCACTAAGAAGCTGAAACAGATGCGCCATCAAATTGGCTCCACAGAAGAGCTGATCATCGAGATCGAACAAATGGTGGAAAGCCGAGCGATCGCCAAACTTCTTAATGATGAGATCATTGAAATGATCCATGCAATGAAAACTGCAAATCCCGAAAACGGGTATTTGGATGCCAGCCAACAGACTGCCATCGCCCGCTCCGAAACCCTCAACGATGAGAGTATTCCCATCGCTCTCGACCGAGTGAAAGAAAGTGACGCACAGATTGCGAGAGCTCAGAAGTCACTAGAAGAAGCGGCTGCGATTCTTCGTCGCCAACAGGCCACTGGCAAGTTATCGTTTGAAGAAATGAATGCCTTTTTATCTGAATTAAGCTGGGGCCACCTTATGGTAGAAGTGGTGACTCATGTCGGCCAGGGCCACAAAGCGCAACGCCGCCAAGATGTTTTATCGTCTCATGCATTCTATAAAAAGGCGCAACAACTGCTGATGAAATCCAATCATCCCGATAAGCGTCGCCATAGATTCATCAAAGAACTGTCGGAAATCTTAGCCAACAAGCGCACGGCGATCTCTGTCGATATTATGCCCGAGACACACCTCAACCCTGAGCCCAGCAGCACCGTTTCTGCTACAGCAATGGCGGCCTCAAAGCTCGCCCTGAGAGAAAACACAGACAACGCAAACGACTCCGACACGTCAACCGCTATAGTCCCAGAAATTATCCCGGGCAACACTGAACCACAATCCAGCAAAGCGTGATTTCCCGCCGACCACTAACCAGACTTGATCAACTCCGAGCTCTCTTTTAACCACTGAGCAATTTCCTCTACATCGGTTTCAGAGCCAAGCTCATTCCAAAACCCACACAATCCCTGAGGTCCGCCGACGACCGCCATTACCTTTTCTGGCGCCCCCTCTAACCTGCCAAGGATTTGATTGACGTTGGGATTTTCACTCTTCATTTCCCAATCCCAGCGTCCTTGGCAATGCAATTCATGCTCATACTTTTTCTTCACCAAAGACCAAGCATGCCGTGTGTCGCGCTGATCCGTCCACGGCAAGCAATACATCGGTAGAGACTTGATATGACGAGCCACATCGGTTCCCGTAGGCGGCACCTGTAAGTGGACACGCAAGCCAAGATCTATTGCCCGCTGACGCAGGAGTGCTTCACGTCGCTGTCCCGCCGACGGTTGCATGAGCATGATTGGGCCTAGCAGTAATGCTACTGCGGCAAGACAAATAACAATGGGTAACCACATAATATCGCGATCGGACTCCTGAAAAGCGTGGGATCAATTGATCTGGGTCTAGGCAATAAATTCCAGACGGTCTAGTATGACGGTTAACAACCAAAGGGAAAAGGAGCGGTTCATGTCTAACTACACTCATATTTTGGCGGGCGTCGATCTGAGCGATGAATCGCAACAGGTACTAGAAAGAGCGGCCAATCTGGCAGTGGCCAATCAAGCAAAACTGTCTGTGGTCCACATCGTCGAACCACTTACCTTCGCCTATGGCGGTGACATTCCAGTGGACCTCAGTGAGATTCAAGAACAGCTACACAAACAAGCGCGAGAACAATTGACCACCTTGATTGAACCCTATCAAGTCAGCGCCGATAATCTGCACGTTTTAGTCGGACAGCCAACCACCGAAATTCACGATCTTGCCGACAACCTCGACATTGATCTGATCGTGGTCGGCAGCCACGGCCGCAAAGGCCTCGCACTGCTATTAGGCTCCACTGCCAACGGCATACTCCACGGTGCCAAGACTGACGTACTAGCGGTTCGAGTGAAAGATTAGAGCGCCGAACATTCTGCAAATTTGCTAGCCGCAGCGAGGCGAATAGCAAATTTGCAACAGACAATCACATGGCTTCTAACTCATCCCAACGCTCATACTTCTTCTCTAACTCCGCTTGAAGCTGGGCCAATTTATCTAGCGTAACCGCGGTATTTTCATGGTCTTGCTGGTAGAACTCCGGCGCTGCGATTTCGGCTTCGACGGCTTCAACTTCAGCTTCTAAAGTTTCAATTTTTGCCGGTAATGCGGACAATTCACGCTGTAATTTGTAACTCAGCTTTTTCTTCTTCGATACTGGATCGGTCTCTGTTTGACGATCGTCACTGTTACGATTATCTGCAGATGAAGTGGCTGTACTTTCACTACTGCTGGCCTTGCCGACTTCTTCAAACTGCCATTGACCGCCTTGTCGGAGCCAATCATCATAGCCGCCGACATACTCCTTCACTTTACCGCTTCCTTCAAAGGCAATCGTGCTGGTGACCACATTGTTAAGGAACTCTCGATCGTGGCTCACCAATAAAATCGTACCTTTGTGCTCGGATAAAATGTCTTCCAACAACTCCAGCGTTTCCACATCCAGATCATTGGTCGGTTCATCCAACACCATCAAATTCGATGGCTTACTAAACAGCTTGGCCAATAGAACTCGATTTCTTTCACCGCCAGAAAGCGCCTTTAGCGGCGTCCGGGCACGGTCCCCAGTGAAGAGAAAATCGCTGAGATAACTGATGATGTGACGGCTTCTGTCGCCGATAGTGATGCTATCTCGACCTTCCGATACGTTATCAACCGCACTCTTTTCCAGATCCAACTGATCGCGCAACTGATCAAAATACGCAACCTCCAAATTGGTTCCGCAGCGAACCTCACCAGCATTTGGCTGAAGCTGCCCCAGAATAATTTTCAAAAGCGTGCTCTTGCCGGCCCCATTGGGTCCAATGAAGCCAATACGATCACCGCGAATTACCGATGTGGTTAAATCTTCGATAATCACTTTGCCATCGTAGGCATGTTTGACATGAGTGAGCTCAGCGACCAATTTACCCGACAAACCACCGGCATTGAGCTCCATTTTTGCCTTGCCCTGCAACTCACGGCGATCAGATCGTTCCACTCGCATGGCCTTGAGTGCACGAACTCGGCCCTCGTTGCGGGTGCGACGAGCTTTAATGCCTTGGCGAATCCATTTTTCTTCTTCCGCCAAACGCTTATCAAACAGCGCGTTGTGCCTTTCCTCTTCCGCCAACTGTTGCTCGCGAAAATCCAGAAAGCTCTTGTAATCACCGTGCCAGCTGCGGATATGACCGCGATCAAGCTCGACAATATCCGTGGCGAGACTCTGCAGCAATGAGCGATCATGCGTGATGAACACCACAGCGCCTCGAAACTCGAGCACTTGCTTTTCCAGCCACTCAATGGCTAGAACATCCAGATGGTTAGTCGGCTCATCGAGCAGCAATAAGTCCGGTTCGACCACCAGGGCTTTCGCCAAAGCGACACGGCGACGCCAACCACCGGAAAGTTCAGCCATGGTTTTATCCGCCGGTAAATCCAAGCGGGTAATGACCGTATCTACGCGCTGCTGCAAGCTCCAACCATCGACGCCGTCGATGGCCTGCTGTACATGAGCAAGTTTCTCCAGTGATTTTTCATCATCCACCTGCCCCAGTAGATGATGATATTCGGCCAAGAGTTCACCTGCCTTTTCCAAGCCGCTTGAGACGACATCGTAGACACTTAAATCATCGGCTTCGGGCAAGTCCTGCTCAAGACGAGCAATTTTTAGCGTCGGCTGCCGCCAAACCACGCCATCATCCAATAGCACATCGCCAGCCAACACCTTCAGCAGGCTGGATTTACCGGCGCCATTTCGCCCGATTAAACACACGCGCTGGCCGCGTTCAATGGAGAGATCAATACCCTCCAAGAGGATCTGCGTGCCGTAGTGCAAACTGGCTTTTTTCAATTCAATCAAAGACATAACCGTAAACAACCTAAAGACGGGGCTAAAATTCAGGCGGCAATGGTACCGACAAATTCGACTGCCGGCTAACGCTGCTTCAAATCCTGGAATGAAGAAATGACCATAGACGCCAATAAAGTCGCCATTAAGGGCTTTCAAGAGACTTTTTTTGCCCTACAATGAAAGAGTTAACGCCGGTTGTGAAAGATGTTTCTCATCATTGAGGACGTCATTAACGCAACCGCAACATTGTAGAATATGGCCACCAATCATCAGCGGCCACTTGAACTCATGGTAGCTTGAGCCTATGCCCGAACGACACAGACTCACGCGTTTTAACGCCTGGCGAAACGCTTCTTGGCTCAGCACCTGCTGCGTAATACTCGCGAGCCTGTCTTTCCAGCTGTCTGCCTCTACCGAAGCACTCAAAGCCCCATACAACTCTTACTACTCGCCCCCCATACCCACTAACCCTGCACTGATCTTGCAGCACCGGCAGCACTACCTATCTGCCAAAGAAGCGCTGCGCAGGGGACAAAAAGTCAATTACAGGAAGTATCGCGACCGGTTGCATGGCTATGCGCTGGCTGACTACTTGGACTTCTTTGAGCTCAACAAACGCCTGCGTCGCTTGCCCTTTCAGGACGTTGACGCCTTTTTAGAGGCTCATCCCAACACCTATATGGGTGACAAGCTCCGTCAGCGTTGGCTTCACCAATTGGCGCGAAATAATCGCTGGACCGAATTCCTAGCTTACTATGATGCTAACGTCGCCAACACGACCTCTTTGCAATGTCGAGCTCTGTTAGCTCGGCATAAGACGGGTGACTCAACAGCTCTCGATGAAGTTGCCCCCCTTTGGACAGTCGAGCATTCACAACCCAAAGAATGCGACCCCTTATTCAAAGCTTGGATTGCAGCCGGTAGCCGAACTCAAGCTCTAAATTGGGAGCGGTTCAATCTAGCCATGTCTGCGGGCAATCGCACCCTAGCTCGCTATCTGGCGAAGTCACTCGAAGGCCAGCAAAAAGACTTGGCTCAACTGCATCTGGAGATTTACAGCCACCCGCAGCGAATTCGCCAACGCCATAGATTCCAACAGCAGTCCCCCGCCATGCAAACAATCATTTTGCAGGGACTCACCCGCTACGCTCGCAGAGATCCGATTACTGCACTCAATGAATGGGGCCGCTACGACGCCCAGCAGCTGTTCGATGACCAACAGCGACTAGCGACACAGCAGCAGCTTGCTATGCAACTGGTAAAAAAAGGCCATCAAAACTCTGCCGACAAACTGGTGGCGAACATCCCACAGATCACCAGCGAAAAAGTCACCGAGTTTCTGATTCGCGATGCACTTAAACAGCAAGACTGGGCCAAGATTTATCGCTACTTAAGACATTTGCCTGAGCAAGACCAGCACGCAGAAAAGTGGCTCTATTGGCGCGCACGTGCCTTGGAACAGCTCAGCATTACCGACCCAGAATTCCCCAGGCCTGAAGAGATCTATCAGCAACTCGCCATGGAGAGAGGCTTCTACGCATTCTTGGCGGCTGATCGTTTAGGGCGCGGCTACCAACTCAGCGATCGCCCTGTCACGCCCACAAAAGACGTTCTGCTGGCCATTGCCAACCATCCCGCCACAATCAGAGCTCGCGAGCTCAAAGCCGTCAATGACCACCTCAACGCCAATCGTGAATGGCTGTATATGACCAGCCGCTTTAATCGCGAGGAGGAGCACATCGCGGCGGCCAAACTTGCCCATCAATGGGGTTGGCACCATAAGACCATTACGTCGATGGCCTCGGCAAAGTCGTGGGATGATTTACGTTTGAGGTTTCCACTGGCCTATAACAAACAAGTATTCTCTTCGGCTCAGAAACAACAAGTGTCTCCTTTACTACTCTTCTCCATCGCCCGCCAAGAAAGCGCTTTTGCCGAACAGGCCGCGTCTCCCGCCGGTGCTATGGGTTTAATGCAGCTTATGCCAGGTACGGCTCGCTACACCGCTAAAAAAGCGGGCATAAAATATCGCAAAAGCGACCTATTCAAAGCCGACACGAACATCCAACTTGGTAGTTTTTATATCACTGAATTACTAAACCGCTATCAAGGCAACCGCATTCTAGCCGCCGCAGCTTACAACGCAGGCCCACATCGAGTGGATAGATGGCTAAAATCATCCGCCAACAACCTACCTCACGATGTTTGGATTGAAACAATACCCTTTAAAGAAACTCGGAAATACGTACAGAACGTACTGGCCTACTCCGTAATTTACGGCTATCGAACCGGTACCACACCGGCGATGCTGAGCCCGCTAGAGCAAAACAAAACGCTTTAACCGACGCCTGCGCTGAGTGAATTATACTGTGCTTAGATCGACAACGTTTCGATATGAAATCAAGGATTAAGAGTGACCAGTTCGCACACCAACAACGATGACATCCTAACCAGCAAGAGTGATTTACTGCATGTAAAAGAGACGATCTCCATGCTTTACTTAGCCGTGTGCCAAATAGAAGCATCGATCAAAGACAGTAACAACTCTGTCGACGCTTTAACAACTTCCTTTACCGATTTGGCGAAACACTCTCAAGAAGTGGATGAACACGTCCAAGCAATGAACGATCTGAGCGAGTTGAACGACATTAAGCGCCAAGTCAGTGAAACCTCGACCGAGATGCAAGGTAAAATCAATCAAGCCATCACAGCTTTTCAATTCTATGACCGTGTCAGCCAGCGACTCGATCACGTGGCCCGAAATTTAGAGAAAGTTAGCGATGTGATCGGCAATCCTGATGACATCAATAACCCGAGCATCTGGGCCAACATTCAAAATGAGGTCAAGAACAGCTACTCGATGGAATCCGAACGCATTATGTTCGAACACATTATGCGCGGTGCTTCCGTCAAAGAAGCTTTAGAAATCTACCAACATCATTTCAGCCAAGAAGAGGTAGGTGAAGACGATGGCGACGAGGTAGAACTGTTTTAAGGGGAGGAGCCGTTCTCTGAAACAAAGAACTTTAAATGGAGCACATGACTAATCGATTTAACCCATCGACCAGCCATCGATGATGGCTAACGCCAATCACCGCTATCGAGTCGATGACGTAAATGCGCTTGAACCTTCTCCGCCAACTCATCAGGCTGGAACTTTGAAAGAAAATCATTACACCCCACCTTCTTCACCATCGCTTTATTGAAATTCCCAGATAGCGAGGTATGCAGAATGACATGCAAATCTTGTAAAGCGGGATCACTGCGTATCTCATGAGTTAACCGGTAGCCATCCATTTCTGGCATTTCGGCATCGGTAACTAACATCAAGTATTCTTGCGGAACATTGACACCTTTCGCCGCTTCATCTTTCAAAAACTGAAGCATTTTCAATCCATCCTGACGAAAAACTGTCTCAATACCGATGTTTTTCAACGTACTACTGGCCTGACGATAGGCGGTTGAGGAATCATCAGCCATCAATACCTTCACCTCATGAACACTGGCATAATCCACCAGTTCATCATCCACCACCTCGGCAGAGACGGCTGTTTCATAGGGAATAATCTCGGCCAGTACTCGCTCAACATCGAGAATTTCAACAATCTCCTCTTCTAAGCGTGTAATGGCAGTCAGAAAATGACTGCGCCCTGAGCCTTTCGGTGGCGGTAGAATCAGCTCCCAATTGAGATTGACGATACGATCCACCGCACCCACCAAGAACGCCTGTACCGTGCGATTGTATTCAGTGACGATCAGATTGCAGTTCTCATGATTGCGCAGTGGCGGCCCGCCAATAGCGGCGCTTAAATCAATCACAGAGATAGTTTGATCGCGAAGGTGGGTGACCCCGACCACGTGAGGGTCACTGTGGGGTAAAGCGGTTAACGCGGGGACTTGGAGCACTTCCTGTATTTTGAATACATTGAGGGCGAATAGCTGCCTTCCAGCCAAGCGAAACATCAACAACTCGAGCCGATTTTCACCTACCAACTGGGTGCGCTGATCAACAGAATCCAGCAGTTTGGACATAACCCATCATCCCTCGATTAAACAACAATGTAATTGTAGTGCATCTACATGCATTACCCAGATAATTCATCGGCCGCAAACGCAGAATCATTAGTAGGCGTAAGGGATTTAAGCTCGCTGTTTTAGCCATGTTCAGCTTTGAGCAACTGCAGCAACTGATCTTGACTGAAGGGCCAACCAAGCCCTTCGCTGAGTGGCTCAACCGCCATCACCGGGATACGAACTCCATAGCGCTCCATCAGAGCTGGGTCATCGGCAATTTCCACCTCTTGAAGACGGTAGCCCACCTCTGACAGCAATGGCCAAGCCAGGGCCTTAGCCTCTTCGCAGAGATGACAACCCAAAGTGGTGTAGAGATAGAGTGTTTGCATAGGAAGGCGCCTTGAAAATCAGGCGCCATGGTACGATAAAGCTAAACAGAATCACATATCCGGCAGGCCTGTCATTACTCACCAAACAACCAACTGCCCGACACCTGCCTCTCGCTTAGTCATCGTCTCGCTCAAGAGCCGGTAAACCCTCGAGAATTTGGTTCACGGTTTTCTGAAAAGCCCCCTCTTCGGAGCGATCAAACCACTCGGTTAGACTCTCGAGTAAGGCACCAGGTTGCTGGAAATTGGATGCGGTATCGAGCGCCTCCAATACATCTCGAACGAATCCACCGAGCGGCTGCAGCCGATCTGCCAACGCAGGTGCCTCACCAATCCCTGAGTCTCTAACACCTTCATAGGCCTGGGTCACGCGCTGCACTGAGGTCTGAGACAAATTCAGTGCAAATGCACTGATTTCACTGGAATCATAACCGACTTCCAGCGCTTGTTCGAAAGCTCCTTCCAAATCGCCAGAGAAGAACGTTTCCGCCAAATCATTGACCTGACCAAGCAAGTCATTGATCGCAGCAAGCTCTGCTTCATCCAACTCGCCAGCCACTGAAAAGGAGAATTGATGCTTTTCACTTTGCGCTTCGGAATACTGCAATAAAGTCTCGACACCGGGAAGGTAAGAAGCATATTGCTGAGTGACACTGGCACGCATACTACTGGCATCGATGGTCACCTTGTCACCATCAGCCGTCGTCAGACTAAATTGGAAACTGTTCTTTTGGGCGATGTCATTGCGCTCATAAGCGGAAACACTGCTTAGACTACCACTAGGCTGTGTACTCACCTGCCCAGCTCCAGCAGCATCCGTAGGAGTCTGCTCCACAGGTGCCTGCTCGTCACTGTCGATAAGTTGAGACCTCAACTCCTCAACACCCGCCAGCACCAGCTCGCGCGTTTGATTGATGTCAGCGCGAATATCATCGGACAAAAAGCCCATTTCCTCTAGTTGCTCTGCAGCTTCGGCAAATCCTTTCTCAAACCCTTCCAATCCTGCCGCCAAACGAGATTCCAACTCTTCTTGAGTGGCGCCATCTTGTAAGTCACGCTGTAACTGCGCCTCGATGAAGCTCAGGATGTTGTTGGACGCCGTCAACGCGCCCTCTGAGGGCTGCGCCGCCTTCTGGGTTTCCGCAGGTCCGTAGAGATCATCCACACCCGTCGATATACGGTAGCTACTTTGATAAGACTCATAGCGCTCTGAGCGGATAAAAACGGCCGATGGGCTAGCATCTCGACGCGGCGAAGACTGTCCAGCATCCGAGTCGGGCGCCTCACTGGGGCGTGCAGCGGCCTGCCGGCCAAACATAAAGTCTTGGCGCGATTGAAATTGCTCCGATCGAGTGTAACTAACGTCTTGATTGAATAGCGCTGCTGGAAACACGGTAACCTCCCGTTTTCTCGTCGACTGCCCGACTCGCTGAAGCAAGGCACATCAGGGTGAATACCCTGTTGTCGGCGATTTCGAAGAGAACTGTAGGACCGATAGGTTCTAAGGAGAAAGCTCCAATGCACATTGGAGTCTAAGGTAGGTAGCGCCACATAAAACGAGCAGAAAGCCCCGCCTCAGGAAGCCATTCACTATGGTCTTAGGTGAGTTTTAAAAAGCAGCCTTTGCAATGACTAGGTACTGCCCGTAGCCCGCAATTCTGCCCTACAACCAACCATTACGCATGGCGAAATACACACCACCCGCAATAATAATCAACAAGCCCAAACCTATTAATCCACCACGCCCGCTCAAAGAGGCCGACGGCTCGATAGTTTCTACCGCTCGTGACTTCTCCGCTGGCGCTGGGCGACGCACTGTCTGGGCTCGACCCGAGGAGCGCTGCGGCGCAGCACGACCCGCTGCCGGCTTGGGATTTTTGGAAGGACTCGGTCCACCTTTGGGGACTGAGCGCACGGTGGTTTTATCAAGATCATCAGAAGGACCAATCACGCCAAAACTCAAGGTATCAAAACGCAGATCATCACCGCGCTTAACTCGACTCTCACGAACTCTCTCACCATTGACGTAAGTGCCATTGGAAGAATCGAGATCCTTAACGTAGAGCAGACCGTTTTTAACCCGTAATTCAGCGTGACGACGACTTAAATGTGCGGCCGCCAAAGTAATATCACACTCGTTGGAGCGGCCGACGGTATTGTTTGCTTTGAGGGCAAAAATTCGATTCGACAGCGCGGTATGGTTGGCCTTTAGCGCCCAGCCTGTGCTTTCTTCCTGTCGAGTTACTGTAGGTGCCGGACGAGATTCCTGCTTCGGATCCACCACTTGCAACTCAGTATTACCGATTTTGAGCACGTCAGCCGGCGCTACGCGTACCGCTCGGCCAAACACAACGGGCTTATTATTGACCGCGACATTATTCGACTCGGTCAATAGTTTTAACTCGAGCTGTTCATGGTTGACGCTGATTTCTACGTGATTGGCAGCAATGCCAGCGCCATCCAAGACCAGATCGCAGGCTGCGCTGCGACCAATAGTGACTTTCGGTTCCACAAGCCACACCGCATTTTGTTTATTATTAGTAAAGCGGAGCTTGAGCATAAAGGCGATATCCTCAATTCAATTGACCTTAAAGTTGAGCCGATAATGCATAAAAGACTGAGGCCGATCAATAGGTTAGGTGAAATAATTCACTTTATTCTCTAAGATTTAGCGGTAATATACATTTTGCTGTCGCTGGGGTTGATTCAAGTGGTGTTTTCATCGATAAAACCCCATCGCCTCGGCGTAATGACTCGTTTAGAAGCGGAAGGTTACTGCCAACTGTGCTTTAGTTGGCTCAACCACCGGGACGCTCAAAAGCGAGCATAGCGCGAATAACAAAAATAAACGAAAGCCATCGTATCGCCTACTCTGTACGATAAGCGGTTCGACAAGTATAGACAGCATTGCCCATAGGCCTTGCAGAATAAACCGGAAACTTGATCCGAAAACGGCCACGGACCCATTATGCCCTCATTACAATCCCATTCTTTGACCGACAAAGGGCTCGTAAGGGATAACAACGAAGACTGCTACCTGAGCAAACCCAGCGAAGGGCTCTGGGCAGTGGCCGATGGCATGGGCGGACACGAAGCGGGTGAAGTGGCCAGTGCCATCGTCAAACGAACACTCGATGAAGCAAAGGTTAGCGGGCGCAACCTCGAAGACGCCATTCACACCTCCCACAAAGCCGTACTGAAAGCCGCACTAAAAGGTGAAGGCGCTGCCGGCATGGGATCGACCGTGGTCGCCCTCAACTGCAATGATCTTGAGTACCAAGTATCGTGGGTAGGCGACAGTCGTGCATATCTCTGGTCAGAAGAGCGCGACGGAGGACGTCTCGAACAACTCACCACCGATCACTCCTACGTACAGATGTTGCTAGCCTCAGGAGCAATAGGCCCGGACGAAGTTGATAGTCACCCTGAGAAGAACATTATCACCCAGTGTATTGGCTCGCTGGATCTTCCCCAAATAAAGGTCGATACCGTGCGCGGTAGCTGGGAAAAACAACAGTGGATTATCCTCTGCAGCGACGGCCTCAGCGATGAAGTGGATAACACCAGTATCGCTCAAATACTCTGTCATGCGCGCACACCGAAAGAGGCAACAGAACAATTAATGCAAGAAGCTCTCAACAATGGCGGCAACGACAATGTAACCGTGCAAGTCATTGAGTCGCCACTTTTTAAGCGCAGCCCAATCCACAAACTTAATGAGTGGCTACCCCGTGTTACAGGCCACCAGTGGATTGATACCAGCTTATACAGCATGGCATTACTGAGTGTTGTGTTGATTGCTTACTGGACACTGCGGTAGGAATCCGGACTCACGACTATGCAAATCCCCGGCTACCGAATCATTCGCAAAATCAATCAAGGCGGCATGTCCACCGTCTACTTGGCTATTCAACTCAGTGTCGGCCGAGAAGTTGCACTGAAAGTCATGTCGCCGGCGCTCAATGCCGACCCGGTCTTCAGCGAACGCTTTCAGCGTGAGGCCAATATCGTTGGCCAACTTTCTCATCCACATATTGTTTCCATTTACGACATTGGCCGCTTCAAGAATCTCAACTACATCGCCATGGACTACCTCGCAGGAGGGTCTATCCATGACAAAATGAGCACCGGCCTGAGCGCCAACGAAGCCCTTCGTATCACCGAGGAAATTGCCAACGCGCTCGATCACGCTCACGACAAAGGATACATACACCGCGACATCAAACCTGAGAACATCCTGTTTCGCGAAGATGAAGCCTCGGTACTGTCCGACTTTGGGGTTGCTAAAACCCTGAGCACGGCATCCAACATGACCAATGCCGGTACCGTTGTTGGTACTCCCCACTACATGAGCCCAGAGCAAGCCCGAGGCAAACCCATCGACGGGCGCTCCGATATTTACAGCCTGGGCGTGGTGTTTTTTGAGATGCTAACCGGCAGTGTTCCCTACCGTGCGGACGAAGCGGTGGCGATTGCCATCAAACACCTAACCGCTCCCATCCCGAAATTACCGCCGCAGTTTTCCCTGTTCCAGCCGTTGCTCAACAAACTGCTCGCCAAGGACCCCAACGATCGTTTTCAACGCGGACGCGAGGTGGTCGACGCCATTCAAAACCTACAAGGCGTCGCGCGCTCGGGCAATAGCCCACGCTACCTAACAGAGACCGAGCCCACCGCCATTCAAATCATGTCGCTGTTTAAAGCGCTGATTCTGACCAGCTATGCTGCGGTCGCCTCGCAAACTAAGACCGCTCTGCACTGGCTATTCAGCTGGCGCTGGACCCCTAAACGCGGCATCTATCGACACCCGACCGTCACCGTCACAGAAATAAAGACCTCATCAGCCACAGCGGAAGATGATCGCGCGACCGTGGTATCTACTCGTGTCCAGAAGGCCGCGCACTATCAATCGGTAGAGAATCGAAAGATTGGTCATTTGTTCCGAGCCACTTCACTGCTTGCAATTCTTGGCATCATCTGGGGCGCCTTTAGTATGGCGTTGAATCGTATCGACATAGATGCGAAACATCAGCTCCCACAGAGCTTGTTGCAAGCCAGCAGCGCGACCGATGAGTGGATTTCCACAACACTTTTGAGCGATGACGGCGACGATAACAACGAAGAAGATCTGACTCCAGACATCAATGAACAACTCACAAACACCGACAAAGACAACAGCATTGATCTCACCTCTTCTCCACTAGCCGAGGCCGAAGACACGGCTATTGAAGCAACGCCGGAAGTAGTAGTTCCACCAAAGCCACCCGAACCACCGCGCTACAAATTAGCCGTCAACGCCTCCCCGATTGACGCCAGAGTGCGCATCCTCAACATTGCCGCCACCTATTACACCGGCATCCCTCTGCTGCCCGGTCGCTATCACATCGCCGTTGACAGCAAAGGTCACGACAGCCAAAAGCAATGGATTGAAATTGTCGAAGAGGATGTCGATCTATCGATTTCTCTGCGCAAAACGCCCGTGCCCGGTGCCACCTTTGCCAACACCTTAGACAGCGGTGCCAAAGGCCCCTCCATGGTCATAGTCCCAGCGGGATCATTTACCATGGGACATGTCGGTGAGGCGACCACCTCCCCCACGCGCAAAGTCAAATTCAAGCACCCATTTGCTGTCAGCCAATACGAAATAACCTTTGCCGATTTCGAGCAGTTTACTCGCGCAACCCAACGCACTACTCCTAGCGACAATCGATGGGGCAAAGGCAGTCGCCCGGTCATCAATGTGAGCTGGCAAGATGCCAAGGACTACGTTCGCTGGCTGAAAAAAACCACCGGCAGCAAGTATCGCTTGCCGACCGAATCAGAATGGGAATACATTGCGCGAGCCAAAACCGTGGGTGATTATTGGTGGGATGGCGACGGCAAGAAGATGGCCAATTGTCGCCGCAATTGCAGCAGCCAATTCAGTAATCTTTTCCGCACAAAAACGGCTCCTGTAGGCACCTACCAGAGTAACGACTTCAAGATCTTTGATACCGCCGGTAATGTCGCAGAATGGGTGGAGGATTGTTATGTCGACCACTACATTGGCGCACCTAGAGATGGTAAGGCAGTGATTGAAAGCAATTGCACAGCACACAGTGTCCGCGGTGGCTCCATCAAGAACAATCTACAAGAACTGAAAAATCATCTGCGAGATAAACGATCGCCAGAGAAAGGATACATAGACGTTGGTTTTCGTGTGGTTGTCGACCTCTACTGACTCGCCTGCCGACTCAAAAAAAGCAAAATAAGCTAACGCTTAACTGAGTTCCATCGCGTATATAGCCAGCGTTTGAAAGAGAGCTTTTAATTAAAAGTGGTCCCCCCAAATGGCCGTGAGGCGTTTCCATTCCCGTCGCTCAGAATCAGTAACAAACCACTCCACTAGGGCCTCATCGCCCTCTACTCAGGGCACGCCCCTTCTCGCCAAGAATCAACAAGAGCATTGGAACATGCACCACAGCCGTTGGAATAAGTTTTTTGCTGCCCTTCAGCGCTCATCCCACACACCGGACGATAATCCATAGTACACATTTGCGGGCGAGGCTCAGTGCAACGAGTCATACTCTGGGCGCTATCTGAATCGGAATTCACGGCACATCCGAAACACAATAAACTCAGCCCCATCAACACAAAACACTTCATAAAATCTCTCCCTAGAAAACAACAGTATTGAATTATGATACGAGCAAACCCAGTAGGCTCCTGCAGTTTCATCCCCGACTTGAAATCCCTAAGTTGCTAACACCTTCGACGACAAGCGTGCACGCATCAAACGATAGACTCTGTGAGCATAGCTGCTGCAGAAAATTTTAAGCACAAATCAAGAAACCTAATAAGTAATATTGAAGCCGAAAGATTATCTCGGATATTAAGAAGTAATGGTCGTTTAGAAAGGAGAGATAACAGCTAAAGAGACGATATCGATCAGCTGTGATTACTGATTGGTGCCCGGGGCCGGACTTGAACCGGCACGATCTTGCGATCGGGAGATTTTAAGTCTCCTGTGTCTACCAATTCCACCACCCGGGCTAACAGGAAGCGCTGTTTAACGTAGAGATTGGCACTCTACGGCGGCAGATTCGAGTAAAACTCGGCACTGCCAGAGCGGAGGGAATGCTACCCCAGAGAAGCCGGCAAAGCAACAGTAAAATCAACACCTTAGATAAGTTTTTCTAGTGATGGTTGCAGCCTAGGGACGAACCTCTAAACTGATTTATTGAGGAGTTGACCGCGCCGCTCGTTTATACCCCTATAAGCGGCTTCAAGGCCCATGCAATTTAGGCGTAACCCCCTAATCTGCTGAGTCCTGCAAGAGCCCACTAACACTCTTAGAATAATCCACCATTCCGCTATCAAGGATTTTTTATGATCAAGCGATCACTGTTAAGCGCCTGCGGCACTCTGCTGCTGGCGGCTGGCTGTGCTGATATGAGTACCGCTCCAACGCCATCGGCTTCTGATGCTTTCTTGACCTTCACCGAGGATCAAGCCAAGTTCATACTCAAAGAAGAGCCCCTATTTGCCACCAGCTTAGGCGTGAGTGAAGAATACGTTGGCATGAAGTTTAATCACCTGTTGGGTGATTTCTCTGTCGCCTCGATCGATCGAAACAAAGACTACAACACCGAGCTTGAGCGCCAACTGAAGAGCTTTGATCGCAGCCAACTTGAGGGTACCGCCGCCACCACTTACGACGTAATGGCAAGTACTCTGGCCATGTCGGCTAAGTTCAAGCCTTATCTCTATGGCTCTTATTCTCCATTGAGCGTTTTCACCCCCTACTCGGTGACTCAACTGTCTGGTGCTCATATTGAGCTGCCTCGCACACTACAGACTGAACACCCGCTAACCAGTGTCCAAGATGCCGAAGATTACATTAGCCGCCTCGAAGGCATGAATCAGGCGTTAACCGATACTGCCGCCATCGTTGATCTGGAAGCCAGTAAAGGGCTGACCCCACCCCGCTTCGCTTTGCAAGGCGCTATTAATGTCATCGACGGCATGACCAATGCCAGTCCTGAGCAACACCCGCTGAGCGTGAGTTTTGCCAAGCGTTTTGACAGCGCTGAAGGCGTCGATACTGACACCCGCAAACAGCTGCAAAACCGTGTAGACCAAGCGATCAAAGAGCAGGTTTACCCCGCCTACGATGTGCTCAAGCAGGCGCTGAAAAATGCAGCCGACAACGCTCAAACCGACGCCGGCATCTGGGCCATCGAACACGGCGAGCACCTCTACGAACTAGCACTTCAGAACTATGGTGCAGCCGGTAAAACCGCCGAACAGGTGCATCAACTGGGGCTGAGTGAAGTCGCTCGAATCCACAAGGAAATGGACGCGATCATGCAATCCCAAGATCACACCGAGGGACCTATCATGGAGCGCTACATCGCCATTTCTGAAGACGAAAAGTTCATCTACCCCAACACGGATGAAGGACGAGAAGAGCTGCTGAATTCACTCAATGAACAAATGAGTGTGGTTGAAAAGCTGTTACCTGAAATCCTTGTCACTCTCCCCAAAGCACCGGTGGAAGTTCGCCGCATTGCCGAGTACGAACAAGATAGCGCACCGGGCGGCTACTACACGGGTCCCTCTCTAGACGGCTCACGCCCCGGTATCTACTGGATCAATCTGAAAGACACCGCAGACTGGCCTTCGTACACCCTGCCGACTCTGACGTACCACGAAGCCAGCCCAGGCCACCACCTGCAAGTCACCATCGCACAAGAAATCAGTGACATGCCAATGCTGCGCAATATGCTGTGGTTCAGCCAATATGGGGAAGGCTGGGCACTGTACGCGGAAAGTCTAGCCAAAGAGCTGGGGCTCTATAAAGACGACCCTTACGGTGACCTTGGCCGCCTGCAATCTGAGCTGTTCCGCGCTGGGCGCTTGGTGGTGGATACCGGCTTGCACTACAAAAAATGGAGCCGCGAAGAAGCCATTGATTGGATGCACAAAAACACCGGCGAAAGCGTTGCCGCCGTTACTCGCGAAATCGAGCGCTATTCGGTTTGGCCGGGGCAAGCAACCTCTTACAAGCTCGGACAAATTCGCATTTTTGAACTAAGAGCCATGGCCAAAGAAGCCCTAGGCACACAATTCGATTTGCGTGAATTCAATGATCAGTTACTCATCAAAGGTTCGGTGCCTTTACCTGTGCTTGAAGCCAACATTAAAGCTTGGATTCAAGCCAAAAAAGCATCTTAGGTTTTTCTCTCGTCTGTTCTTTTGGGGCCTATTAGGCCCCTTTTTTTTGCATTGGATTTGCCCACCGAATGATAAGACAAAGAACCGCCCAAAATCGACAAGGACGCCAAGCAATCAAAGGAAGACTTTGCAACTGTTATTCACAAAAGATGAATCAAGAATATACAGCTTAAAAAAAGGGGGGGGAGAAATTGGAGGCGCGATCCGGAATCGAACCGGAGTACACGGAGTTGCAGTCCGCTACATCACCACTCTGCCATCGCGCCAATCTCAAGACTTACACTGAGAAACAGTGCTTGCCTCTGCTTCGCCACTTTACAACGGGAGCCGTAAAGCTTGTGCGGCGAAATCACCTGTCGGTGAAGTGGGAGGGATTTTACGGATATCTCCTTTGGAGTCAAGGAGTTAATCGGGTTTCTTTTCGAGAACTCGCCGGCTCCTCACCTACACCTTAGCGAGTCACTTTAGCGAGAGCGCGGGAGCACTAATCGCAGACCTGCCAATTGAGCCACAGGGAAGACGAACTTAGCACTCGGCATAAGATAGGCGCATGAAATAAGGCTAGCTTTGGTGCTCATCAGCCATGAGTTCGGGCCAAGCGGCTCGAAGATAGACAATCATTGACCAGAGCGTCAGGCCTGCAGCCACATACAAAGTCACGTAGCCGAGCTGCTTCCAAAGAGGAAATTGAGCCGGATCGAAAGCCAGCAAGACAATGATCGCAATCATTTGCATGGTGGTTTTGACTTTGCCCACCATAGAGACCGCAACACTGGCTCGCTTACCCAGCTCTGCCATCCACTCCCGCAGAGCAGAAATAACAATTTCACGACCGACGATAATCACCGCCGGGACCGCAAACCATGCATTCGCGTGCTCGCCTACTAGTAATACCAGCGCGACCGCCACCATGAGCTTGTCCGCCACGGGATCGAGAAAAGCACCAAAGGCCGTCGATTGGTTGTAGCGACGTGCCACATAACCATCGAGCCAATCCGTAATCGCAGCGACAGAAAAGATTGCAGCCGATGCAATCCAGCTCCAAGCAAAGGGTAAATAGAACACAATCACCAACAGGGGAATTAGCACGATTCGAAACAGGGTTAGCTGGTTGGCTAGAGTCATAATTTGGGCTACAGCAGCGACTATCGGATTAAATTGTACAGCTTTTGATCAGCGGTGGTGTTTGTTCTATCAGCGTGGCACGTTACTCGGTGTTCAGTGCACTGTAAATATCCTCGGCGATTTTTTTACTGATAAGTGGCACCTTTGCCAAGTCGTCGACACTGGCCTTTTGAATTTCTTGTAATCCACCAAAATGGCGCAGTAGCTCGCGTCGGCGCTTGGCCCCTACCCCCGCAATGTCCTCCAAACGAGACGTTCGACGTTGCTTATCTCTGCGATTTTTGTGGCCCGTAATGGCGAAACGGTGAGACTCGTCGCGAATATGCTGAATCAGATGCAAAGCAGGTGAATCCGACTGCAGCGTCATCTCTCCGCCGCCATTAGGTAAAATTAGGGTTTCGAAACCCGCCTTACGCGTCGTGCCCTTGGCCACCCCCAACATCAACACACCGGTGACAGCGAGCTCCGCCAACACCTGCTGTGCGCGATTGATTTGGCCTTTACCACCATCAATCAACAGAACATCAGGCAACTTGCCTTCGCCCTTCTGCAGGCGGGTATAGCGTCGCCTCAACGCCTGCTCCATGGCGGCGTAGTCGTCGCCACCGGTGATGCCGTCGATATTGAATCGACGATAGTCGCTCTTCAAGGGTCCGTTGGTATCGAATACCACACAAGAGGCAACCGTCAGCTCACCGTGGCTATGGCTAATGTCGTAGCACTCGAGGCGCTCCGGCACACTGTCTAACCCCAACACATCCTGCAACGCCTCAAAGCGTTGCAAGGTGTTCTGTTTGCTGTTGAGTTGGGCCTGAAGGTTTTCTTGAGCCGCGCTAACCGCTAACTGCATCCATTTCTGACGCTGCCCGCGATACTCATCATGAAAACTCAACAAGCGCCCGCTTTGCGACTGAACGGCCTCGGCCAGCACCTCCAAACCTTCTACCTTGTGATTGATCAATACCAGCTTGGGAAAGTCCCGATCCACAGATTGCAAATAGAATTGCGACAGGAACGCCGCTAGCACCTCGCTATCCGATTCTTGTTCGGATTCCACGTAGGTCACTTTAGGGTAGTGACTCTTGCTGCCGAGAATTCTGCCATGGCGCACATACAGCACATGCACACACACCAACCCACCCTTTTGCACCAAGGCAATCACATCAATATCAGCCGATCCACTCTCAACGATTTGTTGTGCTTGTACGCGCTTTAACGCCGCAATTTGATCGCGGTATTCTGCCGCTTTCTCGAAATGCAATTGTTCAGAAGCCGCCTCCATGCGATCAGCCAGCTCCACCACAAGATCGTCACTCTTGCCGCGCAAAAACATTTCGGCGTGACGCATATCCTCTCGATAATCTTCTTCACTGATGAGTCCGACACAGGGGGCCGTGCAGCGGTCGATCTGATGTTGCAAACAGGGGCGCGTGCGATTGCTAAACACACTGTCCTCACATTGGCGCAGACGGAAGGTTTTCTGCAAAAACGCCAAACTGGATTTTACTGCACCGGCATTGGGGTAAGGCCCGAAATAACGAATATTTTTACGTTTGACGCCGCGGTGCATGGCCAGACGAGGAAATTCATCTGCACTGGTAAACATGATGTAAGGGTAAGATTTGTCGTCCCGCAACAGAATGTTGTATGGGGGGCGCTGCTGCTTGATTAGATTTTGCTCAAGCAATAGGGCTTCAGCTTCGGTAGGCGTAATGGTCACTTCGACATGACAAATACGGGAAACCAACGCCTGTGTCTTAGGCGCTAACCCCGTCTTTTGGAAGTAACTGGATAAACGGTTCTTTAAGTTCTTAGCTTTACCGACATATAGAATTTTCTGATCGGCGCCGAACATCTGATAGACACCCGCTTGACGCGTCACTTGGCTCAGAAAAGTCTTGGCATCAAAGCCTGTCGGGTTTTCCACTTGCGACATAAATCGAGAACTGATGAATCAACGGACCCGCAGTCTACCATTATTGAAGACGTCTGTGGGACACTGCGACTTCTCAATTCCGCGCTAAACGCTCAACGACTGAAACAAAAAAAAGCACCCATAAGGGCGCTTTTTCATAGACTAATAAACGCGTATTCCGCTAAACGATTTCCTCAACATCCAAGACTTTATGCTTAACCGCCAACAGCGTTAGCTCTACATCGCTGTTGATACTTAGTTTATCGAAAATCCGATAGCGGTAGCTATTTACCGTCTTAGGACTAACGCAAAAGGTATTGGCGATTTCCTGCGCTTTTTTACCATTTGCGATCAGCAATGCAGTCTGTAGTTCACGCTCTGAAAGCGCCTCGAACGGTGACTTATCTTTCTTGTTGCCTGAGAAGTTCTTCAAGGCCAACTGCTGAGCAACACTGTTGCTCATATAAAGATCGCCAGCACACACCGAGCGAATAGCTTTAATCATCTCGTCTAAATCAGCACCCTTGGTCACATACCCCATGGCGCCAGCCTGCAGCAAGCGAGTGGGAAAGAGATCATCGTCGCAGGCGGTTACCGCGATTATCTTCACGTAGTCATAGACAGCGAGTAGCTTCTTGGTGGCTTCAATGCCCCCAATACCCGGCATCTTTACATCCATTAGAACAACATCAGGTGACAGCTCTCGTGTCAGCTGTATCGCCTCTTCTCCGCAGCTGGCTTCGCCAACCACATCGAATTCTTCAACATCGGCCAGCATTCTCACCAGCCCCATACGCACTAGTTCGTGGTCATCGACCACCAGTATTTTAGTCAAAACATCACCCTAGCCCCGAAGCTTTGCAGGGCATTTTTATCGTTGGTCTTCTTCTTATCCTTGATGTTGCGACTATATCCCTCTGAACATGAAATTTACCATCGGACACTCACTAATCCTAGGCCAAAGTGCATAAAAAAAATGCGCTTATAACAAATAGTTACTACCGAAGAAGAGATTGATTACGAAACTGTTGAAATGAGTATAGTCCGTTCATTTCAACATGATGTGTCTGAAGGTTAAGTTTATTCGCGGTTGAGTGATTTTTTTCGATTTCGGTAGGCAATGCTGCCAAAAGGACTGTATAGCCCCACTCATGACCAGTAGAGATCCCGCAGGCAACAGCAATTTGAGGGTGTCTTTTGGGTCATCTTGTCGGCGACGCAGATGAAAGTAGCGTTCCTCACCGAGACTGACCGATGCAATGGTCGGATTTCGACCGAGTTCCGGCTCATCATCACTGTGCCAACCGACGCCGTCCTGACCGTCTCGATAGAGGTTGGCCAGTACGGAATTCATAGGCACACCCAACTCTTCTTGCAGCCTGCGACGAATGCCCAGTAGATCCACATGCCAATCGTTAAGCGGTAACCGATATCCAGAATAGGAATAATCGCAACCTTGATCGCCGTACCAAGCGTTGAGCCTAGGAATGGCCACGGTTCGGCCATAGACTTGTATTTGAGATTGCTCCCAGCACAGTTCCTGCGTGAAGGTATCGAACAATTGGTGGGATTGGTCAGGAGTAAGCCAATCATGAATGAGTGTCAGCTCACCATCGTCAATAACAATGGATTCTCGGCGAGGCTCAGAACGCCCTGATGAGACAGCATCGACCGATGAAGATTCGAGCTCAGGCTCCTCGAACAGCGAAGCTTGTACAGGCAGTCTATCTTGATCACTCATACATCCCCTCCTTTCACGACTCAATCAATCTCTAGGCCTCGGCCATTATCAATCGCCCATACGCGCAGGGAAAGCCGCGGCTCCTCGCTAGCTTGAATACACTCGCGGCTCAATCTCTAGCTCGACACCGTAACGCTCTTGTACATCCGACTGTATCTTCTGGGCCAGCGACAGAATTTGCTCACCGCTGCCCTTTCGATTGATTAACACCAGTGCCTGTTGATCGTGAACTCCGACTTCGTCCTCGCGGTAGCCTTTCCAGCCCGCCTGATCGATAAGCCAACCCGCGGCAAGCTTGTGGCCGCCCGCAACCGGATAACTCACCAAGGCATCGCATTGGCGCTTCAATTGTTTATGCTGCTCGTCCGATACCACTGGGTTCTTAAAAAAACTGCCCACATTAGGGATGTCCGCAGGGTCCGGCAGCTTACTGGCACGAACCTGGCAAACGGCATCGAACACTTGGTGAGGGGTTGGGGAGTCGATACCCAAATCGCGAAAATGGCTCTGCAAAGCGGGATAGTCGTAGCACAGCGAAGGCTCTTGGCGAAGCTTGAAAGTCACCGAGGTAATAATGTATTTATCGCGCATCTGCTGCTTAAACACGCTGTCTCGATAGCCAAATTTGCAGGCATCACTATCAAAAGTCACCGCCACACCGCTATTGATTTCTACGGCTCGCAGCTCAGCAAAATAGTTACACAGCTCGACGCCATAGGCGCCAATATTCTGAATCGGCGCCGCGCCCACCGTACCGGGAATCAAGGCTAAGTTTTCCAAGCCCCAGTAGTGAAACCCCATGCAGTACTCAACCCATTGGTGCCAGTTTTCGCCAGCCCCCACTTTGACCCAAAGCCAATGATCATCCTCTTCGACAAGATCGCGACCCGTAATGGACACGTGAATCACCAGTCCTGGAAAGTCTTTCGCCAAAACGATGTTACTGCCGCCACCAAGCGGCATAATCGGCAAATCCATACCCAGTTGCTTTTGCTGTTCTTTCCACCATTTCAGGACATTGACTAGGCCCTGCTCGGAATCAACCTCGCAGAAGTAAGCGGCGCGAGCGGTAACCGCCAAGGTGTTGTAGGGCGTCAAATCGACGTCGGTTTGCATCAGCGGAGTGGCTTCAACTGTCGATGAAAAGTCCATCAGAGAGTCGCCTTTATGTGCTTCAACAACTGCAGGCAAGCTGCTTCAATAAGCTCCACGGCCAATACAAATCCCTCTTCGCCGCCATAATAGGGATCAGGTACTTCGCTAACATCTGAGTAGGGATCAAAATTCAACAATAAATCCAGCTGGCCAGAATAATCAGCTGGTGCAACTGTCTGTAGATCCGATAAATTCTGAGCATCCATCGCCAACACAAAATCAAAAGTCTCAAAATCTTGAACTTGGATTTGGCTGGCGCGCAAGACCGACAGATCAAATCCACGCTCAGCGGCCATAGCAACCGATCGCTCATCCGGTGGATTGCCAATATGCCATCCGCTGGTACCGCAGGAATCGACAAGAATCTGATCGCTGAGCCCAGCATCTTGCACCATTGCCGCAAAGACACCGTGAGCAGTTGGAGATCGGCAAATATTGCCCAGACACACAAACATCACTTTTACAGTCATAACGGTTTTAGCTAACCCTGACAAAATTTTTACAGTGAGTGAAAACGATTGACAACAAACGCTCCGCAGCTTCAGCTTGCACCGCCGCAACAGCCTGATCCCAGCGGATAACCAAAGTCACGATAGCAACAAGCGCACGCGATCGAGATCCTCTTGGGTGTCCACGCCCCCCGGCACCGCAAGAACCGATTCGGCGACATGGATACGATGGCCGTTCCAAAGAACCCGCAACTGCTCGAGGCACTCTAAGCCCTCAATAGGGGCGAGATCCCAAGTAACAAATTGATTCATCAGGCTAACACGATAGGCATAAATACCAATGTGTCGCTGAAAGTGTTGCCCGTTAGGCAAGACATCAGTTGTTTGTGAAAAATCATCCCTTGGCCAAGGAATGGACGCTCGACTGAAATACAATGCCAAACCGTTGACGTCCGCAACCACTTTTACGATGTTGGGATTGGCAAAGTCCTGCGCCGACTCAATGGGTTCGCTCAAGGTGGCAACACTCGCCTCTTTCGCCTGCGCCAAGTTTTTTGCCACCTGGTTGATAACCTCAGGCGGAATCAAGGGTTCATCCCCCTGTACATTGACGACGATTTCGTCATCGGCTAGAGCCAGCGTTTGTGCGACTTCTTGCAAGCGATCGGTACCGGATTCGTGCGCATTTGAAGTCATGCACACCTCCCCCCCAAATGCCTTAACCACCGACGCAATGCGCTCATCATCGGTTGCAACCACTACGCGAGTCGCCTCACTCAGACACGCCTGCTCATAGACTCGCTGCACCATCGGCTTGCCTGCAATCTCTTTTAGTGGCTTAGCAGGCAAACGGGTGGACGAGTAACGAGCTGGGATAACGACAGTAAACTTCATGTACAGATTCTCTGTATAAAACCCCACAACGGAACTCGTCGAAAGGCAAAAAAATATTCAGCGCTTTGGTGTACCGCGACGGCACACGGTCATGACCGAGATTCAACTAGGAGATTAGCGCCTGTTCGCGCAGGAAATCATCCAATTGAGCCCAAAAGGCACTGGGTAAGCTGGCATCTACGGACAGATACCACCAATCCGGTTTAGCAAAGTCGCGACATTTTACCGCATCCTTGGCCGTCATCAGTAGTGGATTGTTATCCGCGAAACTTAGATCTGACGGTTTGAAGGCATGGTGGTCGGGGAATGCACGGGTGTGACAGTCAACCCCTAAACTCGTGAGAGTCTTAAAAAATCGATTGGGATTGCCGATTCCAGTCACTGCGTGATTCTCAACTGAATCTGCGAACCGCCGAGTAAACGATGGGACATCCAGCGACTTACCATCATTCAAACACTGCCAGCTATTGGGGGACAATGTCATGGTATGGGCAGAAGACAAACGACTAGCGACCTCTGAATCCGCCGGCGATGTATCAGTCCGTTCGCCGTTGACTATAATCGCATCCACTTCTGCCAAGCGTGCGGTGGACTCCCGCAGCGGTCCTGCGGGCAAGCACAGTCCATTCCCCCATAAGCGCTCGCCATCCAACAGACACAATTCCCACTGTCTCTGCAAACGATAGTGCTGTAGACCATCGTCGCTCAACAACAAGTCGCACTGATGCTCTTCGATCAGGGCTTTTGCCGATGCGACTCTGTCAGGACCGACAACGACCGGACAACCCGTTTCCATGGCGATCAACAGAGGTTCATCGCCACTCTCTTTGACATCGGTAGCCGCAGTGACCAAATAGGGATACGCGGGAGCAACGCCCCCATAACCTCGGCTAAGTACACCGGGCTTCAGACCCTTAGTCTGAAGATAGCGAACCATGGCGATGATGGTGGGAGTCTTTCCCGTGCCGCCCAAGGTGATGTTGCCAACGATAATAACGGGTGCGGCTAGGGTTTCTGCGGTGCGGCTCTGCTGACGTCGACGCATTGCTGCCACACCTCTCAACAAGGCGCTCAACGGCCACAGCAACCACAGCCACCAGCGCCCTTGATACCAGGCGTTTAGCCAGAAAGTTTCTGCGGAGGAGTTCGACAAGAATTATTCCTCAGGCGCATCGGTCGATGGCTTGCGAGTGGTTATGCTCAAGTGAACAAATCCCAACTGCCCTGCCGCATCCATGGCCGTCACCACCGCTTGGTGAGTCGTATTGGCATCGGCGGTGATCGTCATTGGCTGAGTATTGTCATCGCCCGCGATTTCTAGGATGGCCGCCTTCAAGGTATCGATCTTTTTATTGATCAGCGCTTGTCCATTGAGCGAATAGCTACCGTCGGCAGCCACCAACAAGTCTAGAGTTTGAACGTTTTCCGGTGCCGGAGCGCCATCGGCCTCGGGCAAATCAACTGTGAGGTGAGTCTCTTTAGTAAAGGTGGTAGACACCATGAAAAAGATCAGTAACAGAAACACCACATCGATCAATGGCGTTAGGTTGACAGATTCTTCAGTGGCACTTTGACGTTTAAACTTCACGCTACTGCCCTCAAGCCGACTTCACATCGACACGACGTTCACTGTGTAAAGCGTCCACCAGTTTTATCGCTTCTTGCTCCATGGTCACCACGAGGCCATCCACTTTGCGGCTAAAATAACGATGCGCAATCATTGCTGGAATAGCAACACACAAGCCCGCCGCCGTGGTGATCAGTGCTTCAGAAATCCCGCCCGCGAGTACACCAGCGTTGCCCGTGCCTTCCATCATGATCGCGGTGAACACCTTAATCATGCCCAGCACTGTGCCCAACAAACCAATCAGCGGCGCAATGGCGGCAATGGTGCCCATAGCGCCAAGATAGCGCTCCAGATCGTGCACAACCTTGCTGGCGGCCTCTTCAATGCTGTCTTTCATTACGTCGCGGCCATGACGTGAGTTGCTTAGTCCGGCCGCCAATATCTGACCTAACTCAGATGAGCTCTTCAGTTCTTTTAACTTGGCCGCGTCAAGTTGGTTGTTTTTAATCCAATTCCACACCTGCGCCAGCAGTTGCTTAGGTGCAATTTTTTGCTCATTGAGCGTCCAATACCGCTCAATACTGATGGCAATTACAGCGATTGAACACAAAATAATCGGCAGCATTAGCCAGCCACCTGCAGACACTATTTCCAGCACGTCTCGTCCCCAAATCCACTCATTTTATTGTCTATTTTCAAGGTGATAGCGAAACACCAGAGCCCCTCAACACCGACAGGGACTTTACCACAAAGCGAGCCAATGAAAACGCCTGCAACGTCGAATTCTGAGGCATTGACCCAATGAGCACTAACGCCAATAGCGGCGATGAGATTCTCGATAACCGCTAATTTTCCACCTCCCCAAGTGGTCTTGAGTGACGTTAATGGCACCGCTTTCGGCAGTAACCCAGGCCTTACTGCCCTGCTGCAGATAGCGCTGCCACACCTGACGCTGGGGGTGATGGTATCGATTTCTATAGCCCGCACTGAACACTACCCAGCGCGGGGACAATTGAGCCACCCAAGCGGCCGACGACGACGTACCGCTGCCGTGATGGGGCGCCAGCAGCAGATCAACCGGTTGCTGCAGACGGGGATGGGCCAACAACTCCAACTCTCGACGACGCTCGATATCTCCCGGCAACAGCACGCGAAAACCTTGATACTCCAGCAGCAGAACGCAGGAGCGGTTGTTTCGCTTCTTGAACACTGGATCTATGGATGCATCATCTCCAAGCGAGTGACCGAGCACATACACTTGCCAAGCTCCGAGCTGAAAGGCTTGCTCTCGCAGGCAATCAGCGACTCCTTCTCCCAATACCTTACGTGCGTGAGTCACTAGATCGCTCGAAAGCCACTGCTTCACATCAAACTCTCGATCGATCACCAACACACCGCCGGTATGATCATTGTCCCAGTGACTGATCACACCGACTTTCAATTGCCCCACCCCCATACCCGTCAAGAACGGTTTGACCACCGCTTCGCCAGCACTAAATAACGGCGAGAACCGCGGTCCAGTGTCGTACAACAGCACTTGATCATCGGAGCTCACAACAATCGCCAGCCCCTGCCCCACATCCAGCACATCTATATTGGGGGCTCGCGCAGCCTGAGTCGGCGACCACCATATGGCAACCAAGATCAGCAGCGCTAGCGCCTTGGAAGGATAGGTCCAAGGCAACAAAAGCAGCGCCAGAGCCACGACCACCAACACCATTTCCAGCAATGTGACCTGTCGCGGCACCGGAAGAAGCGTTTCTACCGCCCTGTGTTCACACTGCTCGAGACACCACCAGAACAACTCAAGGCAGGTATAAGCCCCCTGCCACAACAGCAATGATCCCTCCCATGAAATGAGAGACATTCCGAGTGCTAGAAGAATCTGCGGCACCACCAACAAAGAGACGAAAGGGATGGCCACCAAATTTGCCAGTGGCGACAACACACTGACCGAGTCGCCTAAATACCATTGCAAGCAGGTCAAACACAGACACAGCAGACATTGCGTCTTGATGACCAACCACCATCGCCGCCAGCCGCTAGCCCTCTCCCTGAGCAGCAGCATAAGTACTGCCACCGCCACAAACGAAAACCAAAAACCGGGCTCGAGCACACTCAAAGGCTGGCAAACTAGCACCACCAACATGGACCACCACCACGCCAACCAAGGGCTATAGCGCCGATAACAAAGAAACCACGCAGCCGCCACGAGCAACATGATCACCGCTCGCTGAGTCGCCAATGACAACCCAGCCACCCACGCGTAGCCCAGAGCTACCACGACACCGAACAAAAGCCCCATCCACAGCCCCACATTGGAGAGAGGCCGGAACGCACTCACTAGTGCGCCGATACAGCGTCCCATCAGAGCGCCGAACATTGCCGCAAGCCCCACATGTAATCCCGAAATCGCTAATAGATGACTCAATCCCAAACGCTGAATGAGCTGTTGAGATTCTTCATTCAAACCCGTGCGCTGACCAAGCGCTAAGGCCACAAGTGTCGCCACGACCTCGGGACGAGAAGAGAAATGTTGCTGCAATTTTTGCGCGACTCCCGCTCGCCACAACTGAAAGCCATTGTCCAGAAACTCGATTCTATGAGCAGGGTATTGCTCTGCAGTTTTTATGTACCCACTGGCACCAATGCCATGGGCAAGCAACCAACGCTCATAATCGAAACTCTGCGCATTGGCAAAACCGTGCGGACGCTTGAGACGCACCCAAAAACTCCACCCCTGTCCCGCCATGCCAGGCTCGATATCACTCTTTTCAGCTCCCCAGTCTTGTTGACCTGCGGCGGTTTGCAGATCACCACTCACCTCTGTCCCCCTAAAAATCGACGCGGAACGAAAGTCCTTTGTGGTTGTGCGACTGACTCGAACACGGGAGGGAAAATCACCTATTGCAGAGCCATCTGCCCTAAAGGCGCGCTCGACATCGATATCAAAACGCTCTCGACCAAGCATATCTCGCTTAGCAGTAAGGATTGTGCCCTCGACTCTCAGATCAAGTCCTTCAAGCTCAGACGCCAGACGCTGCTCCAACTGCAACTTACCCCAGATCACAGCCCAACAGGCAACGACCACTAACAAGCTGAACTTTAAGAGTCGACAACGCGAATCTGCGTCAGCGGAAAAGCATAGGAGTAAAAAGAAAAGGCCAGCCCCCCAAAGAAAAGAGAACAACTGGGGCCAGTGAGGTAATTGCGGTAAAAAGGCCACCACAACAAAACTGAGAAACAGCAAGAATCGAAATAACACACTTCATCCTTGAAGGGGTTACTGAGTGGAAATGATCGCAGAAACATGCCTAACCAGCAGTCCGCTCTAAAACACCCCCATCGCCAAGCCACAGGCTAGGGTTTGACCAAACTCTCGGGCGGCCGCGAGATGCGCATCCGTTATCTCACCTTTGGCGATCAGTGGATCCATAACCTTCTTCATGGGATACCCTTTCAAGATGCGATCACACTCCCTGACCGCGCCAGAGCCATCATTGCCTGCGGAGACAAATATTCCATAAGGTCGATTGAGTTCGTAGGGTTCTGCTGGATAGTAGGTACGATCAAAAAAATCTTTCAACATACCGCTCATATAGCCGAAATTTTCCGGCGTGCCTAACACTAATCCATCACACCACAGCAAGTCGTCTAGATCCGCGTGCGCAGCTTGTTTTAATCTGACAGAAACGCTTTCCGCTTCAAGTTTCGCGCCGCTATTAATGGCTTCAGCAAGGCGACCGGTATTGCCCGTTTGCGTGTGATACACAATCAGCAGATGTTTCATGAACCTACTCTCAATAATGACGACTCAGTGTATCTGATACATCGTCAAGACCAAATAGAGAACTTGCACTGAAGGAAAAAACACCAAAACGACGAATAGAAATTCATAACAAGGGACGAGTCAAGGATCAGCAAACACAAGAATTAGGCCGCCGCGACACAGATTAGAACAGATCTACGTCACCTGAATTCATCGACTCTTGCCGGGAGTCCACAGTGACGTTTCTAAAGCTTCGCAGTTGCTCCAAAAGCTCTCCCACAGCCTGCATCTCTCCTGGACTTTCTTCTGTGTGAATCAACGCCTCACTCATTAGCTGCTTCATCACATCTAGGCGCGAATTTATTTGTTGCAACTGCTGTACAGTAATGTCTTCAAACTGCAACTGAGTAATACTCTCACCGACCAAGCTATCTATCTTCTGAGCCACGTCCGACACTCTTGCCGAACGCGACTTAGCATCGCTGGCCAACGCTTCGACTTCTGCCCACATGGCCGCCACCTGCTGTTGTGCTGCGGCTTGGCCTGAGACATCAAAATTGGTCACGGTTTCCATATTCGCTCCTACGGAACGGATGGCGGTCGCCAACTCAGCCACCTTGTTACTGATTTCACCACTAAACTCTTCTGTCCGCCTCGAGAGATTTCGAACTTCGTCTGCCACTACTGCAAACCCCCGCCCAGCCTCACCAGCTCTTGCAGCTTCAATTGCTGCGTTGAGTGCCAATAGATTGGTTTGAGAATTAATATTGACGACGTCGGCTAAGAGCACATCAATGGTCTCAATCAACTTTAGCATCACCGAGAATTGCTCACTGGCTTGGACGCTGGCGTGATGTATATCTTCAAGCGACTGCAATAGCGAGGCCACCACCTTTTCAGAGACTTCCGAGTAGTGCTCTAGCTCTTCACCATTGCTCTCTTGTTGCGCCAGTTGCACCAACTCATCAATCAGCCCGCCCAGAATATCTTGCTGACTACTTGATGCATCGCGCAGCCCCTTCAAGCTTGAATTGAGCTGACTACTGGCATTACCCACCACCTGCTTAACGTGACCAACATCATCAATGGCTTCATTAATTTGTAAGTAAGTAACATTAAAAACGTCTTTTAGATATTCAAAGTGCTCATCCGATTTAGACAACACCTCGGTAACCACTTCTTGCTGACTCTTTGCCCCTATGATCGACCAATAGCCCACCCCTAACCACAGCAACGCCACGATGAGAACAGGCAACACCCAGCCCGCGTAGGCGAATCCTACAATGCAGGAAGCCAATACCCCTTGAACGGCTAAAGCCCATCGACTTGCTTGAGTGATCATATGTTATTTAAGCCCTTTCTATTCTTTATCAACCATAGTTCATTCGGCTCAACTGGCCATACCATTGATCGATTGCTTCCCAGCAACAAGCACAACATGACGGGGTTAACCATTCGAAACAACCCTCCCCCAATACCAATCGCGTTCCTAACCATCTAATTCATATCGGATTTTTGAGTGATAACTTTAGTGAAAGTTATTTAAATCAGCCGAGGAGCCGTGCGTCAAACTTAGGCTTCTGATAAACTTTTTTCGCTACCCCTCTAAAGAAACTTGCGAACTATGGCCACCATTGGCACCCATTACATCAAAAGCGCGCTCGGCGGAGCTACAGCCAAGGGCCTCGATCCCAAAGCGCTGTTACGCCAAGCACGCATACCTGAAAAGCCACTGAAAGACCCAAAAGCAAGAATTCACGTTGACTTGGTCGCCAAGCTTTATGACGGTATCGGAAAAGCGCTCAATGATGAGTTTATGGGATTTACCGAACGCCCGTGTAAAGTCGGAACCTTTGCGTTAATGGCAGACTGGGTGTCCAGCAGTGAAACCCTAGAAGAACTGCTGCAAAAAGGTATTCGTTTCTACAATCAAATTACCGACGAATTGCAGATGACGCTGGAACATGAAGGCGATCACGTCTATTTAACCACCGTATTTCGACGTCCCGAATTAGATTTCGAACACTTTTATATCGAGTACTGGCACGTTATCTGGCATCGATTCGCCAGCTGGTACATTGGCAAACCCATTAAACTATTGGGCGCCTATGTCAATTATACGCCGCTCGACGCGGATGAATTTCGCGTACTCTATCGCTGCCCGACTCACCTAAAAAGCAAATTCAACCGATTAGTCTTTCACCGCAACTATCTCACTCAACCCTTAGTAAAAAGCCAAAGAGAATTACAGGTCTTCTTGCGCCGCGCGCCCATCGACCTACTGACAATTCCTGGCGAAGACACCAGCCTCACTGCGCGCATTAATCAAATGTTACAACCCAAGGCGAACACAGTTTTACAGCTGCCAAACTCTCAAGAGACGGCTCATCAGCTAGGAATCAGCGAACAGACGCTACGCCGTAAGCTCAGCGCTGAAGGCACCAGCTATCAACAAATCAAAGACAACTTACGCAGTGATTTAGCGGCCAAACTACTCTCCAACCGCAGTCTGAGCATTGCCGAAATAGCGCAACAATTAAACTTCAGTGAACCGCGGGCTTTCACTCGCGCATTTAAGCAATGGTCGGGGAAAACGCCTCGCGCTTATCGAGCCGAACGCCAAGCGAGAGGTAAACTGATTTAGGTCTCGGCTTGATAACAAACCTAATCATAGCGATTGCTTCGCCACGCTCGTAACGACGTATGTTTAGACTTTTTCGGCAATCTGACGCTTATTGGGGTCTCTAGCTAGATACTCACCTTTAGTGGCCAAGTCAAAACCCCAGTCGATTCCTCAAACCCCTGCAGCAGACTGTAATCGCCTTGAGGAACAACCTTAATCGGTAGCCAACCGTGATAGGCGTGCTGAAAACGGGTGGAATCGACCTGCAGCTGGTCGCTGCTAGATATCTGCGCCAAAACAGCATTAAGCTGTGTGACTGAAACCGCTTCATCTTGGGGTAAGGCCTGCAACTGCTCTGTCATGCAAGGCAAATCCGTTGGCGCGTCATTGGATAGCGGAACAAACCACCCCTCCTGCTCGCGAACAGAGTCTGCAGACAACACCTCGTGCGCAGCATCATTCAGCCTCGAACCGACTTGGTTAAAAAAACACACACCCGCGCGGCCTTCTATGATCATTCCTGCTTGTTCCAAATTGAACAGACATACTCTTTTCATTTGCACTATGCTCAGTTGAAATTACCCATCAGCTAGGCGGTCACCACCCCCTATTTAAGACGGGCAGGCTACAAGGATTGACCTAAAGACGCACTCAAAAGACCAAGAATAGACATTAATTACCACAGCAAATCACTTTATTGAGCAGGCAGCGAGCGTTTATGTCACTTTTAAATATATTATTTTGTTACCATAAATGATGACAATTTCTATTTTTTACTTTTATATTCATAGGCTTACAGAAAATCACCCAAAGAAAAGACATCAAAACACGGGTTTGCGATATAGACATTAGCCTTTATTATCTCACCACCTTAAATCGGTCTATTGGTAGAAATTCGTAACTCACGATTTCTCCACCGACACAATAACACTCAGCTGGAACCTTAAGAGCATGACCAAAGCAACCAAGCCACAGGCCTCACTGGTCAACCCGTTTGACACGGCCGAAGAAGTTGAATTCAGCGTACCTGGCCAAGCCAGCTACGAACCTGGTTTGTACGAAGAAACCCTGAAAAAAGGTTACGACCTCATTCAACGTCCGCGCAAAGCCGCAGGCGTTCGCAGCATTGAGCGTCAACACGCGAAAAAGCGTATGACCATTTGGGAACGCCTGAGCGTATTGACCGATGAAGACCCCACGATTTTGTTTCAAAACTGGGGCAAGAATCTCGACGGTGCGTCTCTGGTAACGGCCATTGTCAAAATCAATGGCCGCGATGTTGCCGTTTACGGTCACGACTTCACCGTGCGCGCAGGCTCTATGGATGCCACTAACGGTAAGAAACTCGCCCGATTGTTTGAGCTGGCCGGAAAACGCAAAATTCCTCTAGTCGGCATGAACGACTCCGCCGGAGCTTTTGTACCCGCCGGTGTTGGCGGTTTGGACGGCTACGCCGAAGCGTTTACCGCACTGCGTAAAATCAGTGGTGTTGTTCCTTCTATTATGTGTATGTTTGGTTTCAACGCCGGCGGCGGCTCTTACTTGCCACGTCAAGGCTCGTTCCTGATTCAACCCAATGAGACCTTCTTCGGTTTGACCGGCCCGGGCGTTGTAAAATCCGTACTGGGTGAAGATGTTACCGCTGACGAACTGGGTGGCCCTGGTGTTCACAGCCAAACCGGTGTCACTGATTTTGTGGTGCCCGATGAAGTATCAGCTCTGCGTAAAGTTAAAGAGCTGCTGAACTACATCCCGGACAACAACTCGGTACTGGCCCCCTATCAAGAGACCTCTGATCCACAGGATCGCAAAACCTGGGACATCGACATCCTGCTGAAAAAAGCCTTCAACTCTCCTAGTGGTTTCAACACCCCATTAGACATCACCATCATGATCCAACAACTGTGTGATCACGGTGATTTTCTCGAAATTCAACCCGACCGCGCTCGCAATACCGTTTGTGCCTTGGGTCGTATGGGCGGCAACGTCATCGGCTTCGTCGCCAACAACTCAGCGGTAGGTTCCGGTCAGATCGATATCGATGCAGCGTTGAAAAACGCTCGTTTCATTCGCTTCTGTAACCTCTACAACATCCCAGTGATCTTCATGGAAGATACCACCGGCTTCCGCCCTGGCACCGATCAAGAACATGGCGGTGTAGTACAAGCCGGTCGCGCCATGCTCGACGCCATCATTGATCTGCGTACTCCGCGCTTTTTGGTCATTGTGCGCAACGCTTTCGGCGGTGCTTACGCCTCCTACAACAACTATCCTACCGGTGCCGACTTTGTCTGCGCTCTGCCTTCCACCCGTACTGCGGTAATGGGCCCGGCTGGGGTTGAGTTTGTCTACAAAAAAGAACTGCAAGAAATTCGCGGTAGCGTGCAGCAACGCCTTAAAGCCGGCGAAGATGCTGCAGAAGTCAGTGCCTGGCAAGCCGCTCAAGAGGCTGCCCTTAAAGATCGTTACGAAGCCGAGTTAATGAACCCCAACGAAGCCTTGAGCTTAGGTTCTATTTCCCAAATCGTGATGCCATCGGACTTGCGTGAAGTTCTGTGCAAGAACATGGAATTCCACTTGAAACACTACACACCTGAACCCTTCAATGGTGTGCAGCGAGAATTCCACTAAGTTGACTGAACCGATAGACACTTAGCAACGCACTGGCTGGTTCTCACATCGAGAACCACGAAAAAATTTGAAAGAGGCTGAAGCCGTGAATACAACCAACGACAATTATTTGAACAACCCTTTGATCCACGCCGATCGACGTCTGGGCAATTCCACCAGCGCCTGGGTCAAAGGTTTTGACTGCACTCACATGCGCCCCCTAATCATCTGTCGCGGACCTATCCGTAAGGAAGCGATGGATGTCTTTGATGAAATGGGCATCAATAACTACGGCATTCTGTTGTCCGAGAAAGACTCCATCGTTTATCAAAACGCGCTGGCTCCTGAGCTGCGTAAACTGACCGATCCCTCTCGCGTTCATCGTGTGCCTGACTACACCGGCGCCGACAAAGAAGAGCGTGCACAGCGCATTCAGCAAATCGTTAATATCGCGCTCACCAATGGCTACAACTGCATTTTTGCCGGTTACGGCTTCATGTCAGAAGACGCGGAAATGGTTGAAGGCATGGAAAAAGCTGGGCTCAACTTTATTGGCCCTTGCTCTTTCACGCAAAAATCTGCGGGCATGAAAGATCAAGCCAAACGCACCGCATTAGAAACGGGCGTATCCGTAACGCCAGGCGTGAACAACGCCACTAGCTTGGCTCTGTTTGCCAAGTACGGCGCTGACGGTCTTGAAGCTTGCGCCAAAGACAACAACCTCGACGTTGACTTTGCCGCCTGCAAAGACGACGAAGAAAAAGCTCTAGCCGTGCTAGCGGCCTCTTACGCTGCGGGTATCGACATTATTGATGCCGCTGACATTGGCGCCGCCCTGCAATCTGAAGCAAAGCGTATGTTGGCAGAAAAACCCAACAACCGCTTCCGTCTAAAAGCTATCGCCGGTGGCGGTGGTAAGGGACAGCGTATTTTGCAGTCTGCCAACTCTTACGAAGGCGCGACGCAAGAAGAAAAACTTGAAAACGCGGTAGCCAATGTACCTTCTCTGGTACTGGAATGTTTGATCGAGCTGAAAACCAACGGCGTTGGTGACAACAAGAACGTTCTGATCGAGATGAACATCGACACCACCCGCCACCAAGAGATTCAAGTGGTAGGTAACGGCGAATGGTGCATGACCATGGGCGGTCGCGACTGCTCATTGCAAATGCACGAACAGAAGTTATTGGAAGTCTCCGTTACTGAAGAAGAACTGGAAGACGCCATCGCGGTTGCTGAAAGTGCAGATAAGACTGCAGAGGCAGAGCAGCTGAAAAAAGACCTCGTAATCTTGCAAAAGATGGAGCACGAAGGCGCGGTATTTGGTGAGGCAGTAAAACTCGACTCCGTTGGCACCTTTGAGTGTATTGTTGATGGTGAAGCTCACTACTTCATGGAAATGAACACCCGTATTCAGGTAGAGCACCGTGTTACCGAGCTGTGCTACAACCTGAAATTCAGCAACCCTGACAATGCCAATGAAAGCTTCGTGGTTGAATCCCTAGTGGAAACTATGATGCTACTGGCCGCTCACGGTCCACGCCTGCCAAAACCAGAGCGTCAGCTGCGCAGCAAAGCCTCCGTTGAAGCCCGTATGAACGCTACCAACCAAGCTCTAACACCGCACGCTGGTGGCGTCATTGAAAATTGGTCTGACGCTATCGACGGAGAAATCCGTGACGACCAAGGTATCAGCATGCACAACCCTGATACTGACGTGTTCATGAAGTACCACTTAGCCGGCGCCTACGACTCCAACATTGCCCTGCTGTTGACCGTCGGTGACGACCGTACTAATACCTATGAGCGTATGGCAGAAGTATTGCGAGTAACCGAGCTGCGCGGCAAAGATCTGGCCACCAACCTTGAGTTCCACTACGGTCTGGTCAATTGGTTCTTGGGCAACAATATTAATGCCCGTCCAAGCACCCGCTTTATTGTGCCTTACCTGACGGCAGTTGGTTTGCTGAAGCAAGAAGCCAACAATCTGGACTTGGTTTATGCCTATAAGCAGGTATGCCAAACTCAGATCAATGCAGCCGCTGATAAAGAGGCCAAGTTGGCGCTGAAGGAAGTCCTCGAGCGCAAACAAATCCTACTCACACGCCCTATCGAAATGCTATTGGCTGAGCCGCACATGCTGGCGGGCTGGCTCTCTGTTCAACAACACAACTTTTCTATCGAGAACGGTAAAGTCGTTTGGAATGCGAATCTAGTACGGGTGCTGTCTGACACTTATCACTTCCTGAATCTCGATTTCTGTGACAGCAAACCCGCTGCGAGCATGATTTGGGACCACGATAACGAGATACTCAGTCAAGCGGTTGCCTTCTATGACGCACTGGAAGAAAAACTGGGCACCACCGACTACAGCGCCATTGACGCGGCCCTTGCGGGTAGTGCACCGGCTGGCATCGATGCCGAGCAATGGGCTGCTGCACAAGCTGCCCATCAAGGCTATCAAGCCGGTACGGACATCCTGAGCTTGCTTCCCTACATCGCCTCAGCCACCGATTTCTTTGCGCTGAAAGTGAACGAAGATTTGAGCATTGAAATTCCAGAGAAGCTCACTGAAGAAGAGCTGCAAAAAACCATGGCCAAGGTACTGGTGCCACCACCGGTTGCCAAATCTGACGAAATTCTCGCGCCAACAGGCGGCATGTTCTACTCCTGCGAAGCACCGGGCATGCCACCCTTCGTTGAAGTCGGCACCCATTTCGATGCCGGCCAGCCGCTGTACATCATCGAAGTGATGAAGATGTTTAACAAAGTGAATGCGCCTTTCTCAGGCACCATCGAGGAAGTCTTGATCGAAGCCGACGGCACGATTATTAAGAGTGGTCAGCCCTTGTTCAAAATCACTCCCGATGAAAAAGTGATTGAAGAAACACCAGAGGAAATCAAAGCGCGCCGTCAAGCGGCAACCAATCGATTTTTGGAGGCTTTGCCTCAAGCCACTAGCCAACCAGAATTGGCTGAAGCCTAAACCCAACAGTAAGAGGAAAATGTCATGATCGTAGCACTAGACCACATTGCCATTGCTGTGCCGGATTTAGAAAAGGCCATCAAGCGTTTTATGGAGGACTTTGAGCTAACCTACAAAGGTAGCGAAGACGTCGCCGATGCCAAGACCAGTACGGCTTTTTTCCCTGTACCGGAAACCAGTATTGAGTTGGTCCACCCTCTCAATGGCGAAGGCCCGATTGCCGGCTATTTAGAAAAGAAAGGCGGCGGCTTACACCACTTGTGTTTTCGCAGCGATGATATCGAAGCCGATGTTAAACGTTTGAAAGCCAAGGGCTACCAGTTCTTGTCGGACAAACCCAGCTTGGGCGCACACAACAGCAAGGTGATTTTCATTCATCCCAAAAGTTGCGACGGCGTTTTGATCGAACTGAATCAACCGCAAGGCGACCATTAGTAGGTCGCTGCCCTGTGGGGTAAACAAAACAAATAGACAGCAAGATAATCCATCATTTAGCCAACACTCTCAATCCAGCTAAGCTTGAGAGTGTGTTTAGATAGCGGATTACCTCCAAAAAATACAATGCTCAAGCGCAATCGACTTGAGCGAGACCATGAGAGCAATCTTTATGTCCGATGACAAAAAACCGACATTAGCCGATTGGGAAGCCTTGGCCACCAAACAAACCAAAGGCTTAACCCCAGAAGAGTTGACCTGGAAGACGCCTGAAGGCATCGACATTAAGCCACTTTACACCTCTGCCGATGTCGAGGGTTTAGAGCACGCTGACACCTTCCCTGGCATGGCACCCTACGTACGTGGCCCCATGGCAACTATGTACGCTGGCCGCCCTTGGACCATTCGTCAATACGCGGGCTTCTCAACAGCCGAAGAGTCCAACGCCTTCTATCGCAAGAATCTGAAAGCTGGTGCCCAAGGGGTATCGGTCGCCTTCGATTTGGCGACACACCGAGGCTACGACTCGGATCATCCGCGCGTCTCTGGTGACGTCGGTAAAGCCGGTGTTGCCATCGATTCAGTAGAAGACATGAAGATTCTGTTCGACGGCATTCCGCTCGATAAAGTCTCTGTTTCCATGACCATGAACGGTGCCGTACTGCCCATTCTGGCCAACTACATCGTGGCCGGTGAAGAACAAGGTGTCTCTACTGAACAGCTCGCCGGTACCATTCAGAATGACATTCTGAAAGAGTTCATGGTGCGCAACACCTACATCTACCCACCTGCACCTTCGATGAAAATCATCGGCGACATTATTGCCTACGCCTCTAATCACATGCCGAAGTTCAACACCATCTCCATTTCTGGTTACCACATCCAGGAAGCCGGTGCTGATGCTGCGCTAGAGCTGGCCTACACCCTGTCTGACGGCCGTGAATACGTCCGTACCGCGCTGAGTGCTGGTCTAGACGTTGATGCCTTCGCGCCGCGCCTGTCGTTCTTCTGGGGTGTCTCCATGAACTTCTACATGGAAATCGCCAAGATGCGTGCCGGTCGCCTGCTGTGGAATCGCATCATGAGCGAATTCGAACCGAAGAATCCAAAGTCTTCCATGTTGCGGACTCACTCTCAAACTTCCGGTTGGTCTTTGACAGAGCAAGATCCGTACAACAACGTTGTGCGTACCACCATCGAGGCAATGGCGGCGGTATTCGGCGGTACCCAATCACTGCACACCAACGCACTGGACGAAGCCGTTGCCCTGCCGACAGAATTCTCCGCGCGTATCGCACGTAATACCCAAATCATTATCCAAGAAGAAACCGGTATTACTCAGGTCGCTGATCCCTGGGGTGGCTCTTACATGATGGAATCTCTGACTCAAGAGATCGCCGACAAAGCCTGGGAGCTGATTGAAGAGATTGAAGAGAACGGCGGTATGGCCAAGGCCATTGAAGCTGGTATTCCGAAGCTGCGTATTGAAGAATCTGCCGCCAAGAAACAAGCCCGCATCGATCGCGGTGAAGACGTCATCGTCGGTGTGAACAAGCACATCCTCGAGGAAGAAGACGATCTCGACATTCTCGAAGTCGACAATGTTGCGGTACGTGAATCGCAAATCAAGCGCCTAGATGACATCAAAGCCAGCCGCGACAATGCCGCTGTTGAAGCCGCCCTAGCCGCGATTACCGAAGCCGCGAAAACCGGTGAAGGCAACTTACTGGATCTGTCCGTAAAAGCCGCTCGCCTGCGTGCCACTGTGGGTGAAATCTCCGATGCCATGGAAGCTGAGTTCGGTCGTTACAACGCCCAAGCTCGCACCATTTCTGGCGTATACGGCGCACCTTACGAAGACGACAGCGATTGGCAGGCAATTAAGTCTGACATCGAGGCGTTCGAAAACGAACAAGGCCGTCGCCCGCGTATGCTGGTGTGCAAAATGGGCCAAGACGGTCACGACCGCGGCGCTAAGGTGATCGCTACAGCGTTTGCCGATGTGGGTTTTGATATCGATTTATCACCCATGTTCTCAACTCCAGAGGAAGTGGCTAAGCAGGCGATTGAGAATGACGTGCACGTGGTTGGCGTATCCTCTCAAGCAGCGGGACACAAGACCTTGGTGCCTGAGCTCATCGATGAGCTGAAGAAACAAGGCGCCGACGACATTATCGTTGTCGCTGGCGGCGTTATTCCGAAACAAGACTACGACTACCTGTATGAAGCCGGCGTAAAAGGCATTTTTGGTCCAGGCACCAAGATTCCTATCTCTGCTCGTCAGGTACTGGACGAAGTTCGCAAGGCTTCTGCCTAACCCAATTTGAACGAATGGTCTGGTCAACCTCCAGTCCATGCGTTCATAACAATTGCTGTACTATGGTTTGCCCCCGTTTTGGGGGCTTTTTTTTGACTGTTCGTCGAGCCAAACTATCTTCGAGACAAACTATCCAAGTGCGTGTCCATGCCACCGACTCAACGCGCCTTTTGATAGCTTGTTTATAGGATACAATCTGCCCCCTAAGTTCGATGATAATTCGCCCCTAAGTATTATCCTGACCGAGAGTTCTACGCTATGCCCACTATTGATCTGGACCTATTAACCGCCGGCAATCGACGCGCCCTTGCAAAAGCCATCACCTTGGTCGAAAGCAAGCTGGATACGCACCGAGAGCAAGCCCAACAAGTCCTAGAGCAGATTCTACCCAAAACAGGAAAGAGTATTAGGATCGGAATTAGCGGAATTCCCGGAGTCGGTAAATCGACGTTTATCGAAGCCTTTGGTCGCCACCTGATCGCTCAGGGCAAAAAAGTCGCAGTCCTTGCCGTCGACCCAAGCTCGCCACTGCGAGGCGGCAGTATTCTCGGTGACAAGACCCGCATGGAAGAGCTCTCCCGCGAGGAAAACGCCTTCATCCGCCCCTCCCCCTCTGAAGGCGCCTTAGGGGGCGTTGCTCAGAAAACACGAGAAACCATGCTGCTGTGCGAAGCTGCGGGCTACGATGTAATCTTGGTAGAAACCGTGGGCGTTGGACAATCCGAGTACGAAGTCGCGGCCATGGTGGACTTCTTTTTAGTCTTGATGATCCCCAACGCCGGTGATGAACTGCAGGGTATCAAGCGCGGCATTATGGAACTGGCCGATGCACTGGTGATCAACAAAGCCGATGGCGAGAGCATTAACCTTGCGAATCGAACCAAATCTCACTACCAAAACGCCTTCCATTTGATCAAACACGGCAGCTTCTGGAATCCCCGTGTGGAAACCTGCTCCGCTCTAGAAAAAGAGCGTATTGGCGATATTTGGGAAATGATCTGCGAGTACCAACAACTAGCGCTCGACAATAGTGCTTTCTACGAAAAACGCTCTCGCCAAAATTCGGAGTGGCTAAACAAGCTCATTCACGAAATGATTGAGCTACGCTTAAAGCAAAGTCAATCAGTTCAAGAGCAAATGCCAGGTTTGCAACAAGCGGTCATTGATAATCGAGTAACGCCCTACAGCGCCGCCAAGCAAATCGTTGCACTGGTTTAACGGGCAGATGGCTAGAGCTTTGCTAGCATTGAGCCCCTAAGCCGTTTCGTCATAAAACGACAACTTTACGAGGCTAAAGTCTATCTTGACGAAGACAATTTTTGGCTGATAAAACAAGTATTTAAGCAAACCTATCCTTCTATAGAGTTGCGTCTGCTTTCCGTGCATAATGTTGCGCCTCGCAAGTCAGCCTATGGCGATTGAATGGCAAAAAAGATTTTCAAACGCTGGTTACCGGATCCGGCAGAATTTAAGAAACGGCCTGCGCTCAATTTTATGAGCCACCTACTGCACGATCCGAACCTCTTCCACCTGAACCGTCATTCGGTCTCGGGGGCGTTCTTTATTGGCCTGTTCACCGCATTCCTGCCCATTTTGGGGCAAATGCCCATTGCTGCACTATTGGCGCTAGTATGCCGTGTTAACTTGCCGATTGCGGTTGCCTTGGTATGGATTTCCAACCCCATCACTATCCCCCCCATTTTCTTCGCCACTTATGAACTGGGGCGCTGGATTCTCGACACCCCTTCGGTGGGCTTTAGCATAGAATTATCGTGGGAATGGTTTTCCACCGAATTCACCAAACTTTGGCGGCCATTGGTAGTCGGCAGTTTAATCTGTGGAGTCGTATTTGGTGGGATTGGCTACATCTCGATTCAGCTATTCTGGCGCTGGCACGTGGTGCGTAACTGGGAAAAACGCAAACGCCGCCGCGCGCAAAGCGTCGATTAGATTACCAACGAGCCATCTATGGCACCATCACCTCTAGATCTACTCTATCGGCAATAGTGCCATGCGCTATCTGTGTCTATTTGGTCGAAGCAGGACGGCTCCGAGCTTTATTAGCCCCAGAGTTACTCTTGTTGGCGCTCCCGCCTCGGCGATTGGCCGGCTTGCCACTACCACCGTTGCCTGCACCCGCTTTCGCCGTTCCACCGCCATTTCTACCGCGACTCGGATGAGGCTTGTGCCCCTGCGCATTGTCGCCTGAGCGCTGACCATCACGGTGCCCAGGTTTCGGCTTCTTCGGTTTTTTCGCTCTTTGTGGACGGGTATCCAATCGAGATTCAGGCAGCGGATGAACCGGCTCGAAACCATCCACTTCTCGACGTTCAATCAATTGCTGAATCAGCCGCTCGATCGCCGCTAATAGCTTAAACTCTTCAGCGGTTACTAGAGAGACCGCCTGCCCTGTTGCTCCCGCACGCCCAGTACGGCCAATACGGTGAACGTAATCTTCCGCCACATTCGGCAGATCGTAGTTCACCACTTGCGGTAACTGATCAATATCGAGGCCGCGCGCAGCGATATCCGTGGCCACCAGCACTCGAATGCTCTTATCCTTGAATTCCGCTAAAGCCTTGGTACGAGCCCCTTGGCTTTTGTTGCCGTGAATGGCCGCTGCCGTAATGCCCTTGGCGATCAATTGCTTGGTGATGCGATTGGCGCCATGCTTGGTTTTGGAGAAGACCAAGACCTGATTCCAATCGTTATCCTTGATCAGCTTAATCAGCAGGGGGGTCTTTTGATTTTTGTCGACCCCGTGAATCCATTGGGTGACGGATTCTGCCGCTGTATTTCGAGGCGTAACGGACACTTCGACAGGGTTGTTAACAATACCCTTGGCCAACTGACGAATGTCATCAGAGAAAGTGGCCGAAAACATCAGATTCTGTCGTTGCTTAGGTAATAGCGCCAATATCTTGCGGATATCATGGATAAAACCCATATCCAGCATGCGATCAGCTTCATCCAATACCAGCACCTCAAGATTCTGAAAGCGAACCGCATTCTGCTGATACAAATCCAGTAATCGCCCGGGTGTCGCCACAAGAATATCCACGCCACCACGCAGACGCTGCATTTGAGGATTAATCTTGACGCCACCGAAGACTACCGTCGATTTCAACGGTAAACCGGCGCCGTATGTCTCAACACTTTCTGCAACCTGTGCTGCCAGCTCTCTAGTGGGTGTCAGAACCAGTGCTCGCGCTTGATTACCCTTGGCAGCTGTGCCCTTGGAGAGGCGCTCTAACAAAGGCAGAGTGAAGCCTGCGGTCTTACCGGTACCGGTCTGGGCTGCCGCCATAACATCACGGCCTTCCAGTACAGCGGGTATGGCCTGTGCCTGAATCGGAGAGGGTGTGTCATAGCCTTGTTTGGCAACGGCGTCTAGAATCGGAGCAGACAGCCCCAGGGATGAAAAACTCATACAGCAACTCGTGTGGCGAACAAAGGATGTCTCGGCCTAAACGCCCTATTAAAGACGCTTCCCAATGGATACTTGTCCGAATTGGGAGTGGAGCTTTCTAATCTACCGAGTAAAAGGCCCAGACTCTGGTGTCATCCTCTCGAGGACGACCAACCGCAAGGAAGGCGGCGCAGCTTACCCTAATCCCGCCCCCGGCACCAATAACCATTTGCCGAGCACACCCCAGAACTCTTCCGCTACCCCCGTATGAAAGGGGCTTTTTTACGATTAGTCATTGTCTAAGTGCTATATAAACGCCCCACTAAACCGAAGTGATTCAGACAGTGATAACACGCGCCAACCGGGTCTGGCCTTAATCTACAGCGCTATCGGTTTTTACTCCCATTCGAGTCAAGCACTCCAACGCCTTTTTCTCCCCCAGCGCGATCATCGATTTGGCGCGATCAAACTCCAGGGTACCGCAAGCATTACGCGGTAATTCGATGACATAGTCTGGCGGGTAGGCCGCCAGTTTTTGCCGAGCAATGGTACTCTGCATGGAGTCAAACGCTTGGTTTGCCACATCGTAGAAAGCCAGCTTATCTTGGCGAGCGCCATTGCGACTACTTTCACCAAGGTTGGTTCCCGCCAAACGATTGATGAAACCCACCACCTGCCGATGCAGGGACCCTTCAGGCTCAATCTCAGTGTCTGTAGAAGGCTCTTCCTCAATAACCGCCAATGCCCCGCCCAAGTTAACCGCAATGGTTAGATCCGACTGATCGTTAAACGTCGGAGCAATAGGTACAGGATTGAGCACCCCGCCATCGACCAAAAAAGAGTTTTTGTATTTCACCGGGGTAAAGAACATGGGCAGCGAAATCGAGGCTCGAATAGCATCAAACAGTGGCCCAGAATTGATCCACACCTCCTTCTCTGCACTGATATCGGCGGCAACCGCGGTGTATTTGATCGGCAGGGCTTCAATTTCAATATCACCCACCATCTCTGTGAGTGTGGCAATAATTTTATCGCCTTTTACCAAGCCGTCGGTTCCCCAGGCAATATCCAACAGATTTACGATATCCAACCGATCAATGGAACACACCCACTGCTCAAATTCATCGAGCTTACCCGCCGCGTAGATCCCTCCGATCAGTGCTCCCATGGAACAACCGGATATTGAACGGATGTGAAAACCAAACCGCTCTAGAATTCGAATCACACCAATATGGGCTAATCCACGTGCTCCACCACTGCCGAGCACCAGAGAAATTGAGCGCTGATCGGTGTGGTTGGTGTTGAGTACAAAATGGCTCACAGTACTTTCTCCTTCAATTTGTTCCTCATTACCTCTTTCCGCATCCCCTTCAATCTTCTCATCTCTATTTCAGTCGATTTCTCTGGAGGGCTCAGCATTCAAGACCTCAGTCTTGGCAATAACCCTTTGCAAACAACAAGTCGTTTAACGCCTGCAACTCACCACCGGTCAAAAACCTAGAATCACCAGCGTCAAGTAGCGGATCCAGCAATAGGTTTCCAATTTGAACCCGATGAAGATCCACCACCCGATTATCGCAACGGGTAAACATGCGCCTGATTTGGTGGTATTTGCCCTCTTCGAGAATCACTTCTGCCACATAATCTGACAAGAGTGTGAGCTTCGACGATTGGATCTGTACATCCTCGTAGGCAAAGTACATTCCCTCTGCAAAGGCTTTTACGGTCTGCTCGGTGAGTACTTTCTCTACCGTGACGTGATAGGTTTTAGGCACCTTCGTCTCGGGCTGTGTCAACGCTCGCGACCAATGACCGTCATTGGTCAACAGCATCAACCCGGTACTATTAAAATCTAACCGCCCCACGATATGAAGCTGCCCTTGCAAAACTTGCGGCAACAGCTGCATTACGGTTTGATGTTTTTCATCAACGGTCGCGCTCACTACCCCTTTGGGTTTGTTCAGCATCACATAATGACGCTGTTCCTGATGCAAACAATCGCCGTCAAAGAACACCGAACTAAATGGATCGATCACTTGATGAATTGCCGTCGCCGCTTGCCCATTGATCAGTACACGTCTCTGAGCGAGCAACAGCCGCACATCTCGGCGATTAATACCAAGCTGTTGACTAAGATAACGATCCAAACGAGTACGACAGACAATCATGGCGACTAACGATAGTTAAAACAGTGAAATTACTGGCGATTAGACGTTATAGCCGCCGGCTAAGCAAGTCTCAGCCGCACAATCGCCATAGGCTGACCCCATCCGACCTTGCGCAAAAAACGCAGGTAGTGATTAAATTCTTAATGATCGATCAAGGATTCATCAGGACGATAGCGATCTATCAACCTCATACAAACAACGCTGGGAGGCATCCATGAAACCAACCCATCTTATCCTCGGCCTACTCGCCTTACTCTTATCGGCCTGCAGCTCGAACCAAGAGCCGCCACGCATTGCCGATCAAAGCAGCGTTCGACAGACCCAGCAAGGGGCAGTGATTGGATTTAGCGACGACCACAACACTCATGCCTGGCTCAGCCTCCCTTTTGCCAAGGCCCCCATCGATGAGCTGCGTTGGCAAGCGCCGAGACCACCTCACGCATGGACTGAAACACGCGAAGCAATCCAACTGGGGCAACCTTGTACTCAATTCTGGGGGATTATGGCCGGAGTCGATGGCAAAGATGGCGATATCGTCGGTAGCGAGGATTGCCTGACGCTGAACATCTGGGCGCCCAAGGCGATAGAAGCCAGTAAGCCATTGCCCGTCATGTTGTGGATTCATGGCGGCGGCAATACAGCCGGCACGGCTAACACGTATCGCGGCAGCCATTTGGCCAGCGATCAAAATGTCGTTTATGTGGGCATCAATTATCGCTTGGGATTGTTCGGAACCTTCGCTCATCAGAGCCTGAGAAATACCAGCAACTCAGCGGCAGATGCCTCAGGTAATTTCGCCGTACTGGATATGATTGCGGCGCTAGAGTGGGTTCAGACCAACATAGCAGCGTTTGGCGGCGATCCTGAGAATGTGACCATCTTTGGCGAATCCGCCGGAGGGCACAATGTATACTCTCTACTTACCTCGCCTTTAGCCAAAGATCTCTTCCACAAAGCCATTATTCAGAGCGGCTCCACCCAAACCAGTCACATGGAAGAAGCCGAAGCGTTGGTAAGTGACGGCGCGGGCTTTGCGGGCACCAGTAGCAATGAAGTTCTCGCTCAACTACTCCTAGATGACCACAAAATCTATTCAAAGGAGCAGCTCAGTAGCTTTGCGGAAAAACAAGACGACAAATCTCTATCTCGTTATCTACGCAGCAAATCGCCACAACAATTAATGGCGCATATCGACTCCGTTACCGCAGGCATGTTCAACGCACCTGAAAGCCTCGCCGATGGTTATGTTCTGCCGAAAGCGCCTTTGATGTCGCTGCTCGAAGACAGTACTCAACTCAACAGTGTACCGACATTGATTGGCAGCAATCGTGACGAAATGAAAGTGTTTATGTCGCAAGACAAGAACTGGGTAGAAAATGCTTGGGGGTTTCTGCCGCGCATGAAGGACCCTGAAAAATACCAGCGCTACGCCTCTTATTTTTCTCAACAATGGAAAATCCTAGCCGTTGACGAACCGGCCGAAAGGCTCAGCCAGCACAATCCCGAGCAAGTATTTGCCTACCGTTTCGACTGGGACAACAGCCCTTCAAATTGGTTGGCAGATCTGCCTGGGCTACTGGGTGCCGGTCACGCAGTGGAAATCAGTTTTGTGTTTGGTGACTTCGAAAAAGGCTTGGTCATTCCGTACATTAATACCGAGGACAATCGCGAAGAACGCATGCAGTTGTCCCAAGCGATGATGAATTATTGGGGTCACTTTGCCCATCACGGATATCCTGGTACAGGCAGTGCCGGCAACCAAATTGAATGGAAACCTTGGAGTGACAAGCAAGAAAACTTGATGTTGCTGGATGGCGGAGACAACGGTATTGCGATGACAAAGCTAAAACTAAGTGCAGGAGTTTTAAAACAACGCTTTCTGGACGATCCTGAAATTTCCAGCCAGAAAGAGCGTTGTCGGCTCTATGCGCAGAGTTTTCTAGTTTCGTTTCAATCCAGAGATTTCTGGAACAATGACGAATACCTCTCCTTCGGCAGCGAAGGCTGCTCAGATTATCCGCCCTATAAACTGGTATACGGTTCAATCTGAGCTCGCCACTCTAGCGGAGTGGCTATCAAAGTGATCGGGAGATGTACATTTCATCTCCTAGATTCTACCGTCTACCAACGGCAATTAGTTACTAGTAAAGAACCGAAATTCTCTACCAAGCGAACATCTTCATTGAGTTCACAAGAGAGCTTTATAGGCACGCCGCCCAACTCCGAGTTGTTCTTAGGACTGCGCTTACCGTTAACCCAAATTTCAAAACTCTCCACGCCAACTTGAACTAAAATTTGCTGAGAAGCGACAAATTCAGTAAACGGTAAAACACCTGCCAATGAGTTTTCAAACAATGCAGGGAAAGAGAACTTTCCCTCTGAGTCTGTAACAGCTTTTTCCGTCTGTTGTTTTTGCCATTCAGAAACTCTCGTCACCTCGGCTCCCACAACTGGCTCTCCGCCCCGAGTGAGAACAACTTCAACAGCTGAAAAAACACTACTTCGCCCCAGCTCAGCGATCGACATAGCACTTAATCCCTCAGAAAAAGCCAGCAAAATTAAACCTAGGACGCTTATCATCTTCTGCGTCGGGTTTGGCACCCTGCTATAGCAACGAAACAATTTGCCCCCTAACTTATATCGCTCGACCAGCCGCCAGAGTCTTACTCAAAGCCTGATAGGCCATTTCATTAGCTTTTTTCGACAGTTGGGTCAACAAATTGCGAATAGTCTCTCTCGATATATCTGTCGTCTCTACCGCAGACACCTTGCCTAGAAAGTTAGAGATTTTACGCATTAGATAAAGAACCCAATCGCTAAGCAATTCGTCTATACGCATTGCTCTTGACAAGATATAGGAGAGCTTATCCATAATGGTAAACATAGACGCACCGACAAAATCGATTGTTGATGCCACTGCGGCGACACACTTTCGAACCACGTAACCAATGGCGTCACTGATCCACTCAAGCGCCTCCATGGTACTGGGAACCCGAATATTCTTCTTCAACCATTGCTCAATTCCCGCATCGCTGCGAGGAGCAGGACGTTCACTGTAGAGTACATCCCAGCTTTTCTTCTTCACATTTTTTTCATAAGCCGACATATCGTGCCATTCGGCACCGGGCACTAGCCCCGGAGTTTTGATGCCGTAATCTTTAGATTTATAGGGTGTATGCGTAAAAGGCCAAATTGGGATACAAGGAACGATATCTGACGTGTGGTAGGTCCGATAGATTCGCTCACATCCCAACAACGACGTGCAGCCCTCTGCAAAATCAGTAAAACCTACCCTTGGCGACCCAAAGGTATAAACACGTGGTTTCAAAGATGAGTTATTCGCCACCCACTCTCCAGTAATCGTTGCTAAAGCACCGCCTAAACTGTGACCGACACAATGAACCTCTGTACCCGCGGGGAGAGCGGAAACAAACTCCTTGATGCCTGGCAACATAGAACGAAACGCTTGATTGAATCCATCATGCACCCGATACCCTTTACTGGATCTACTATAAAGAATGTTGGCGTTGCTAAGCCAGTCTGCAAGGTATTGCGTCCCCCTGAATACAATGACGGCATTGCCTTCATAATTGCCTTGCCCCTCCAAAAGAAAGCCAAACCCTGTTTTCACTTTTAAAATACCAGCACCAGTTTTTCCGGCCACCAAGTTAGACTCGGAGAACCTAAAATTGCCTTGATACGTGGCATTCAACAACTGGTAAGCTTTTTCAAAAGAACTCGTTCGACTCAATGCGTATACACTATTCGCAAGCGAAGAACTTTGCTGGGGTGTAAATCTCATCCTTGGACCCTCCGGGCACAGTTAAACTCTAATTGTTTAATGAAGAAAGCATCAATGAATTCATGTATTCTATGTCGATCTATCGCACTGAACTAAAATCCAGTATCAATCACGTCGTGCTCAGCGTCCCACTTACACTTGGTAACAAAAGCGTTTCCATCAATATAAAAAGCGGAGTTTTCATCGGACAATTCACAAATCACATCTAACGGCACCCCTTTTGACTCGACATTTTCTTCCGACTGCCTTTTCACCCCCATGTGAAACTCTTGCAAGTCCCCGCCGTCTTCTATCAGCAGCGACTGCCCAACAACAAATTCCTGAGGCAGCAGTTTGGTAATACTTCGTTCAAATAGGGCAGGCATTGAGAAGCGCCCATGTTCATCCGTCGTAGTCTCATCCTGCGACTTACTCTGGAAATCAACGACTCTAACTATTCTGGCATTTCTAACTGGCTGGCCATCTTTCGTAATAACGCCGGAAACCGCCGAAAAGGTACAAACCTTACCAACATCAAGAATTGACATACCTACCCCTACACTTGAAACCAAACACAAACTCACAAAGAAGATTACTTTTCTCATAATCATTTCACATCTTTCGCCCTGAACGGCGTTCACAATTCAAACTAATCCACTAGCACCCAACATCTATAAGCGCCCGTATAATACTCAACCGACACATTGTGACCGACGGGCACCCAATAAGTTATCAACCTCACAACACCGTCAAAGAACCTTGCTAAGCTCCCTTTACGGGAGGGCTTATTGAGATCTCTTTAGCGTGATCCTTTGTTGGGATTCAGAAACCTAACCACCCACCAACACTGTTGGGCACCCTACCACAATCTTACCGCCGTGAGCGGTACTATCACCCATACGGGCAGCAGGCTTGCCGCAGATCATAACGGTGCCACTGCCCACCGCTACCGTATCAGGAGGGCCCACACAAATGCAGGTACTGCCCACGGTTGCTGATGGCAAACCTCCGATGATAACCGTCGGACCGCCGGGCGTAACAATGGGTCCACCTACGTGGGGAACAGGTCCAGGATTCGTCGCTGGGCACACATGCATATCCGTTATTCTCGCGGCTGGTTTACCCATCTTAAGACGCCTTCTCTAAATCATCTGTCGCCAACAGGCCGTTGCCGCCTTCAGCTAAATTAATGCCTTGCGCCAGAAAGCCTTTGATTGCCTCAGCGGGCTCATCCGCATTCAATTCAACACCGGCCAAGGTAACTCCACCAGCAACCGCATGAGCATACAGATAGAACGGTGGCTCAATTTCTGGCTCGCCCTCGGCAGCCAAGCTTCCAGTAGACCAACTAGCAGCGGTGGCAGCCCAGCCGGCGGGAGTTTTGTAGCGTGTTTTTTCGGCCAAATTTCGACAGCGTAAACGATTGTCTTCTGTAGGTTTTCTGGCCCAGGCTTCCGTGACAATCAGAGCATTAATATTGTCTTCATCGGTATCGGGGGTTTGCACCTGACGCGCAACCAGACACGCCCACCAAACCGCTTCGCGTTTAGGCAAACCATGCGCTAACAGACGCACGGCATCATAGAGGAAGTCATGCTCGACTAATTTGGCAACAGCACCTTCTGGATTCATATCGGGATGCAAAATCTCGATTGCATCATCCTCCAAATCAAAATGCTGCAATAACTCTGAGGCGTTGATGGCATCAACTTTGATCCAATCACTCATCTATATTTCCCTAGTTTACCTTCGTCAAACCACCCTTGAGGGTCAATATACCACCGGCTTTGACGGTGCCCATTGCACTGGCATTACAATCGATTTTCGTCGCCTTAATAGTGATTCCTGCCGGCGTCATTTTAATGGTGCTGCCACCCACCTTGAGCTCTATCGATGTTTTTGAGGTCATCTTTATGGCACCTTGAACATCTGTGGTTTGTGTCCCTTTGCTAACGGTGGTGGACTGATTACCGCTACTTACGGTGTAGGATTGATCACCCTTGGCAATGGTAGTGGACTCATTCCCCTTGCTAACCGTGAGAGTGCGGTTATTAACCACCTCTAAGGTTTGGTCATTTTCGACCTTGCCGGTTTGATCGTTGTGAACGATAAAGTTGTGGTCCTTGCCGGCTTCCATGTAAATTTCTTCTGAGCCACCCTTATCATCGAAACGCAGCTCATTGAATTCACTTTTATCGTACTGGGATTTCCAGCCACTTTGAGTCGCCGTATAGTTGGGTCCAGTATTAGTGCCGTTATAGACAGCGCCAGTTACTATCGGGCGATCGGGATCGCCATTAATGTATTCGACCACGACTTCTTGGCCTACTCTAGGGACAAAGTTCGCCCCCCAATTCTTGCCTGCATAGGATTGAACGACACGAACCCAACAAGAGCAGTCCTTACTATTCCATGGGAACTTTATTTTGACTTGAGTATAGAGATCTTCTGAACCCTGCGCCTCCGTTGCTTTAACCTCTTCTACAGTGGCGAGTTGCGGATAGCTAATTTGACGCTTTTCTCTTGAAGGGTCGGGGCGTGGATTGACCAGCGATGGTACACATTCAAATTCGTTGCGATAGGCCGTGTCACGATTATTTCCATCGGACACGGTTACTCTTACGCGTAACAAAAGGTACTGATCGCACTCTGTTTTAACGCTGTGATCGAGCTTAAAACGGCCGCCGGCGGTGAACTCAGCCACATCGCTACTACCTTGGGCACGATCAAAACCGTATTCGTCAAACTCTATGGAGCGTTCCAACAACTCCTGATTGGAACTGCTTTTCAACTTGTGTTTGTGCTCTTCGCCTTCAAGGAAGAACTGGTAATTTCCGTATTGACGGTACTTATAACTCGCCACATCGTTGAGCTTACTTTTAGTCTTTATCGTCTGAAGATTATCTTTAGTGGTAGTAAATTCATTGTAGTCTTTAAACTCATAACCACCCGTATGATATTGATACTGACGAGACCATTTGTTGACTGTATTTTTAGTCGGTTGACTGCCGCCACCGTCATACTCAACGGTTTCTCCACAACAATCAAAATAGTCCTGAGTCTCGTCAGCTAAAACCAAAAGGTGACCGCTAGCATTGCTCTCGAAGTAATAGCTAATACCCTCTTCTGACATCAGCCGCGTAACAAACTGGTAATCGCTTTCTTCGTACTGAACACAGTACTCACGAGTTAGATAGGCCGCCGATAACTTCGATTTCAATTTAACCGCTTTACTGTATTCTCCCAACACCTCTTCGATAATCTTCTTGACGTCTTTCTTGTGAAACACGCGATTATTCGAGCTCAGCGTCGTAAACCACAAACCTGGAACTATAGAGGCTCGATAACAACGCAAGCCGTTGCCATCAATATCAAACAAAGCAAACTGATTAACGTAGCCATGAATGTATCTAGGCTTATCCAAGCCGTCATTGTAGATTGTGACGGTGACCGACTTGCCGACAATATCGGCTTGCTGAATATTGTGATCATCCGAGAAGAGTTCGACGTCGAAATGGAAGAGATCCGATATGGATTCCACGCCGGTTAGATAAGTTGCGATAAACTTATCTTTCCCAAGGGAGGATTCAAAATGAATAAGACGAGAATCTTGATTAAGTGCCGACATAGTCTGTCCAAACATCCCTATGGTAAGACCAGAAAAACAAAAACAACTTTAGGCCAAAAAAACAAAGCCCCTTTCGGAGCTTTGTTTGATCTTTAGACAGTACTTACAGCGGAGTCGCTGTAGTAAGGTCGTAACCCACACGCATGTTGGTGGTGTTTTTGTGAGTTTTGTCGGCATGGGTAAGATCGGCTTCGATCTTAGCAAAACTCAAGGACAATGACTCTTGTGGTGGGCCACCGGCCGACGCATTCACACTGTAGGAAGAGATAATCGCATCTTCGAGAGTGTATACCGCGTACTTCTCAACATTGTTAGCACCGGTTTGTACTACGTGAATCTCGACCAGCACACCCTCATCGCCGGTTACAGACGCCTTGAACAAGCCACCAGAAGAAGCATCCAGTGCTTTAGACACGGTCACCTCACTTAAACTCGGACGACTGGCTTCACGATTCGCCATAGCACCGGCTTCCATAGTGATGGCGCGACCAATACCAAAGTTAAAGTTATCAACCTCAATCCAGTCTTCGTAACCTTGAGCGGTTACATTACCTTTTGGAGAGTTACCATTAAAATTCATGTAAATAGCCATGAGTGAATTCCTCTTTCGTTATGGACTTTGAAAAATTGATTTACCGGCATTCGACCGAATCATCAATACTTGCCCCGTTGGACAATGATGGAGATTTAAACAGAAAAAATTATTGAAAAAAAAGCAGACTTTTCGTTTTTTAATCCACTCTGACACTATTTATTCGAAACCAACGAGCAAAGAAACAAAGAAGAACACTCTCCTTCTCTTAAACCCAAGCGATTGCGTGAAGAGTGACATCGGTATCAGTCGAACTTTTAATTTTGACTCTGACACCATTAATTTAGAGAGAACAACAAGGAGTTAAAGGCGAAGACAAAACAAACAAACTTTACCATCAGCCCCAAAAACCAAAACCCATACTTTTTAACTAGACACCAAAAACAAACTAAGCCTCATTAACCAAGTCGTCTCGAATACACTTTTTCGGGCGTCCTCTTTTTTTCGGACGAACATTCAAGTTGGCTATCTTTTCGATCTTATCTTTAAACGTATCGCCACCCAGAACCTGACCAACGTTAACCGTCTCTGCGATATAGTCGAACAAGCGTCGATCAAAATCGTAGCTAAACAGTTGCTGATAGCCCATCGCGCGCTCCTGATAGGTATCACCTAATGACAAGTATAATTTGTGGTCTTGTATCAAATGGCTTCGCTGCGCGCCAATGTGATGATGAAAACTCGACCAAGGATAATCAACGGGATCATCCACCTCGCCAAGTATTGTCGGCTTTAACTCTACATACCGACAACAACTCAACAGGTAGGCTTGAGAGTCGATCAGGCTGGATTTGTAGCGACCAGCCCACAATGTACCTGATCGTTTGTAGCGATGATTCGCATATTGAACGTATCGACGCCCTACCGATTGCATCATCGACGATACGGCCTGAGACACCTTCGGTGTTGCTACAATTTGAATGGAGTTCGGCAACAATACATAGGCGTGAACATGCACCTGATATTGATCGGCGGCTAACTTTAGGCTGTGAAGATAGAACTGGTAATCTTCATCATCAAAAAAACACGCAACATTGTTGTGCCCTATCTGGACAATATGCTGCGGAATATCAACGATATTAAGTCGTGGGAGTCGTGCCATGACTGGAGAATAATCCTTAACGCTTGCTCAATCCCTTCTAGGAGAAACTCTCACTCCTGCAATAGCTGGGCATTATGCAAAATCAACTATTGCTCTGCAATGAAAAAACATTGATACCTTTTTATTAGAAGACAGATTTCGTTTTTTTGAGAAACCCATCACGTGAATGAGTTTCATGCGCCAAAATCGGATGGAATCCTGAAGCAGAATGGAGAAAACTCTTCAAACTGCGAAAGGTTCTGGGATAGAATCTTATCCACTATTTCACTGATCGCGCAATGTAGCTTGCTGCATATTAGGAATTGCGCCCTTGCAAATCGGACTTGTTGCATGCCTCAATCTTACAAACCTCGTATTGCCATCAATGGCCGCACCGACATCGGTCAAGTTCGCAATGAAAACGAAGACAACATTCGCTGGCACACTCATTCCGAAATCCCCTTTGGTTATGTAGTCGTCGCTGATGGAATGGGCGGTTATTCAGGCGGTGCCGCGGCTAGCAGCATTGCAGTAAACACCATCGGTGAGCACTTAGAGAAAATCATCAGCCCGACATTTCAAGCCTGTACGCCGCAACAGCAAGAACTGATGATTCAATCCTCATTAATCGAAGCCATCAACGCCGCTAACAGTGCCATTCTTGAAACGAAGGAACTGAATCCTCAATTCAACCAAATGGGCACGACCGTAGCGATTGCCGTTATCTGGCAGAAACAAATGACGATCGCCCACCTCGGTGATTCTCGCGCTTACCTATGGGACAAGCAGGGATTTGTGCAGCTCACAAAAGATCACAGTCTCGTTCAAGAGATGATTGATAGCGGCAGCCTGACAGAAGATCAAGCGCGGCACAGTCAAATTCGAAATCAGATTACTCGAGCACTAGGGGTATCACCCACTGTGGAGCCAGCAATTAACAACTACGCGCTAACGCAAAATAGCTTATTGATGCTCTGCTCTGATGGTCTAACAGAGTACTTGGATAACGGCCAATTGGACTATGTTTTGTCGACCCACAGGCCGGCACTGGAATGCTGTTACCGCCTGATTGACGATGCAAATCTATTGGGAGGGAAAGACAATATCAGCGTTGGGATTATCGAGTACACCGTTGACCCCAACGCCTCCTTTGATCAACGCCAGAGTTTCACTCCCCCTCCGGCCGCCTCAGAAGATGATGTGACTGTTCGCCAGTTAAGTTAGTGGCAATCAGCACTAGTACAGCACGGTAAACACAAATTTAAGAAAGCACATCGACAGAATTGAGCACTTTTTCTACCAATGCATAACCACTTTGATCGCCATAATCTGCAGCGTCACGCAGCCGATGTGCGGCCACTGAGGGCATAACTTGCTGAATATCCTCTGGCAGCACGTGACTGCGACCATGAATCAACGCCCAAGTCTTGGCGCAGCGCAATAGCGCCAAGGCCCCTCGAGTCGATAAGCCATAGGCGAACTCGGACGAGGTGCGCGTAAACGCTACCAAACGCTGTAAGTACGCCAACAGGGAGTCACTCGCTTGAACCTGATCCACCTTCGACTGTATCGCCAATAATTGTTCATTGGTAATACGAGCCTCGATAGCATCAACGTTTGAGGAAGGATCCAAGCCCTTAAGAATTGACATTTCGGCTTCGGCATTGGGATAGCCCAATTCAATTCTCATCAAAAAACGATCCAACTGAGATTCAGGCAAAGGAAAGGTGCCCGATTGACTCGATGGATTCTGTGTGGCGATCACAAAAAACGGTGCAGGCAACGCTCGAGTCTCGCCATCCACGGTAACTTGATACTCAGCCATAGCTTCAAGTAAGGCACTCTGAGTCTTGGGGGTCGTACGATTGATTTCATCGGCCAATAACACCTGGGTGAAGACAGGCCCCGGATGAAATGAAAAGTTGTTATTGGTGCGATCGAACACCGAAACGCCAACAATATCAGAGGGCAAGAGATCACTGGTGAACTGAACTCGGTTGTAATCTAACCCAATAACATTAGCCAGCGCGTGGGCCAAGGTCGTCTTTCCCATGCCCGGTAGATCTTCAAGTAATAGATGTCCGCGAGCAAACAAACAGGTCAACGCCAGCTTGACCTGTTCCTCTTTACCCATCAACACCTGACCGATATCGTCAACGAGGGTCTTTATCAGCTTTTCCATGAAGTTCCTTAATTCCTAACCTGCCCGACGCAAAACAAGCGATCGCAACACACCCAATCGCTGTGACTAAAGTGCAGAGATGCCGCGCAACAAGTCTGTCTTCAGATCCTTAACATCTTCGAGCCCTACTGCGACTCGAATCAAATTGTCCGTGATGCCAGCACTGACCTTATCCTCATCCGAGAGGCGACCGTGCGTAGTCGTGCTAGGATGCACGATAGTGGTTTTAGCATCCCCTAAATTAGCTGTGAGTGACATAATTTTGGTGGCATCGATAAAACGCCAAGCGGCAGCCTTATCGCCTTTCACTCTAAACGACATTACCCCACCGAAACCACGCTGCTGGCGAGCGGCCAAATCATGACCGGGATGATCTTTCAATCCTGCATAGAAGACTTTTTCGATCTGCGGCTGCTGATCCAGCCATTGCGCCAGCTCAAGAGCATTGGCCGAGTGTGCGTCCATCCGCAGGCGCAGTGTTTCCAAACCCTTCAAGAAAACCCAGGCATTGAATGGGCTCATCGTCGGACCAGCAGTACGCAGAAAAACAACAACTTCATCGACAATGGCGTGAGGCCCAACCACCACGCCTCCGACACATCGCCCTTGGCCATCAAGGTATTTAGTCGCCGAGTGAACGACGATATCAGCGCCGAGCTCCAGCGGCTTCTGTAACGCAGGCGTACAGAAGCAGTTATCGACCACCAACAAACACTCTTGTGACTTGGCAATCGTCGATAGCGCCTGCAAATCGACGACATCGCAAAGAGGATTCGACGGTGTTTCCACAAACAACAACTTGGTATTGTCAGTGATAGCGGCTTTCCACTCGGCCATATCGGTCGCCGATACAAAGGTCGTTTCAACACCGAATTTCTTCATGTAGCGATTAAACAGCGCGGTGGTGGTACCAAACACGGAACGCGAGCACACGACATGATCACCGGTACTCAGCAGCGTCATGCAAACACTAAGTATCGCGGCCATTCCCGAAGACGTCGCCACCGCAGCCTCAGCACCTTCCATCGCCGCTATTCGCTGCTGGAACATACGTACCGTAGGATTGGTGTAGCGAGAATAAACATTACCAGGGTCTTCGCCGGTAAATCTAGCCGCCGCCGCTTCAGCGGAATCGAAGACATAACTCGACGTGGTGTATATCGGCTCGCTATGCTCTCCCTCTGCCGAGCGAGTCTGGCCACTGCGCACCGCCAAGGTGTCGATACCGGCATTGAGGTAAGGATCGTCATCAAAGTGTGTCATACGTCATCTCTTCTGTGATTCCCGCAACCCTCTTTTAGCCCCGGGATCATTCTTTCAATTTCTAATGTTTCAACGAAAAACGGCAGCCACTGGCTGCCGTTTAACCAATTTCTATAGGCGTCTCATCAACCTAAGCTAACGGCAGCGTCATCTTCATCGTTATGCAAACCTATGACTGCATTCTCGCCCTGATCGATGGATTTGTCACCTTTGGCTTTTACGTTGTCATTGCGAGCGGCATCTAATCGATCCAAGTAAGTCTGATCCACATCGCCTGTCACGTATTCACCGGTAAATACAGAGCAATCAAAACTGGTAATTTGCTCGTTGCCGTCACTGGAGGCAGCAATCAAATCATCCAAGTCTTGGTAGATCAACCAATCAGCGCCAATCTCTTCACAAACCTCGCTATCAGTGCGGCCGTGAGCGATAAGCTCCTTGGCGCTGGGCATGTCGATGCCGTAGACATTAGGGTATTTCACCGCTGGCGCCGCCGATGCAAAATACACCTTGGCAGCACCAGCCTCTCTCGCCATCTGAATAATTTGCTGGCAGGTCGTGCCACGGACAATGGAATCATCCACCAGCATAACATTCTTACCTTCAAATTCGAGACGGATAGGGTTGAGCTTCTGGCGCACCGATTTTTTACGCTGTTGCTGTCCCGGCATAATAAAGGTTCGACCGATGTATCGATTCTTCACCAAGCCCTCTCGGAACTTAACGCCCAATTGCTGAGCCAATGCTTGTCCGGCCACACGACTGCTGTCGGGAATGGGGATAACCACATCGATATCGTGGTCTGGACGCTCTTTTAGGATTTTAGCGGCGAGACGTTCACCTTGGCGCAAACGAGATTTGTAGACTGAGATTCCATCCATAATAGAATCCGGACGCGCGAAGTAGACATGCTCAAAAATACAAGGTGTCAAATCAGGCTCAGCACACTGATGAGTGTGCAGCTCGCCATCACTAGTGATGAAGACCGCCTCACCCGGTGCCACGTCACGAATCAAGGTGTAACCCAATACATCCATGGCGACGCTTTCTGAGGCTACCATGTATTCGGTGCCGTTTTCTGTATCACGCTTGCCAAACACCAATGGGCGAATGCCATGTGGATCGCGAAAGGCCACCAGACCATAGTTCGCCACCAATGACACACAAGCGTAACCACCGCGAACACGATTATGCATAGACGTGATGGCCGTAAAGAAGTCTTCGGGAGCGGGCTTCAATTTGCCGATCTTTAGCAACTCTTGGGCGAATACATTGAGCAACACCTCAGAATCAGAATCGGTGTTCACGTGGCGCAAGTCAGTGCGATAGATATCATCACTAACGTCAGCAGTATTGGTCAGGTTGCCGTTGTGGGCCAAGGCAATACCGTAAGGAGAGTTCACGTAAAAAGGTTGAGCCAGAGCTGGGCCAGAGCTGCCAGCTGTGGGATAGCGCACATGGCCAATGCCCGCGTGACCAACCAATCGCTGCATATGGCGGGTACGAAATACGTCTTTCACCAAGCCATTGGCTTTTTGCTGAGCAAACTTGCCCTTGTGTGACGTAAGAATGCCCGCGGCGTCCTGACCGCGATGCTGTAGCATCGTCAATGCATCATACAACTGCACATTGACATCACTTTTACCGACAATACCGACAATGCCGCACATACTGGACTACCTCACCTTACTAACAGGATTCACAGATTAAGATTAGAATAAAGCTACTATTTTGGACGAAATCAAGCTTCCCAGCTGCCGAGCCCAGTCTTCCATGGCCAAAAAATGGGGGATCACTACCGACTGCTTCCACCAAGGATCCTGATTCACAGGAATTAGCGGTGGTAACAACAACAGTATCGCCATCACAATGACTACACCTCGAGCCGATCCAAATACCATACCAAACATTCGATCGGTACCTGAGAGGCCCGTCATGCGAACCAACTCACCGATCAAATAATTCACCATAGCGCCCACCACTAAGGTCGCAGCAAATAAAGCGCCAAAAGCCAGCATTTTACGGACAGAAGGAGTGGAAACAGAATCGGTTAGTAGTACCGCCAAGGCTTCGTGAAAGGTCATGGCAACGATGAATGCCACCGCCCAACAGGCGAGAGACAAGGCCTCTTTCACAAACCCTCGCTTGAGACCTATCAGGCTGGAAATCGCGAGAATACCAATAATGGTCCAGTCCGCCCAATTCATAGTCTAGGTTCTACCAAGGTTGTACTTTGATGGACGGCATTCTAGCAAAGGCTAGGGGCAATCACCTAGCGCAAAATTCGAATAATTCACTGATTTTAGGGCGAAAATTTAACCACTAAGGTATCTACCTTGAGAGATTTGTCTAGGGTCGCTTTGAGCTTAACGGCTTTATCTCGATTGATTTTCGGCCCTACGTAGACTCGTGTCATGCGGCCCTTGGAGGTATCTAGGGTGCGCGTGAAGGCGGGATAATCTTGATCCAATAGCTGATCGCGCAATACTCTGGCGCGCTTCTCGGTATTGAAGCTCGCAACCTGTACCGCCCAAGCTTTGGGAACGCCCCGCTCATCCAGCACCGTGCGATCAGGTGTGGCAGGCGGAGTAGTTTTAGTAATCTCGGGGGATTGCGTCGGCGTGGAGCTTAGGGCGTCCGGCTCGGGCAGCAACTCATACATCTCTCCGGCAGGTTTAACCGCCTCGATAGCATCGTTACGAACTGGGTCTTTAAGCACCAAAGGCGTCACTTGAGGCGCCGGCGGTATTTGCGTGGTGCGATCAACCACACGACGATTCTCGGGCTCAAACAGCACCGGAACAAATAATACTCCCAGCGCCAGCAATACCAACGCTCCAACCAGCCGCTGCTTTAGACCGTCATCCACAAATAGACCCTTAACTGTTGTCGACCACAGAAGAAAACACGTCAACTGCAGTAATATTCAAACTCTGGAGGAATGGTATCACAGAATTACTGCACCCATTGCAGCGCTGCGGCCACGGTAAAAAATGACCCCATCACTAATACTCGATCATACTCACCAGCCTCATCGACTGCTGCCTGAAGTGCCTCGCCAACCTCGTTGCACACTTGCGCCTGCTGGCCTAATGCAGCTAGATTCTCAGCCAGTTGCGGGCCTGTAGCTGCACGTGAATTCTGAGGCAAACCAGCCACAAACCAGTCAGCGACATGCGGTATTAGTGGCTGTAAAACGTTCATTCGATCTTTGTCGGCCATCATGGCCACAACCGCCAAAGTGCGACCGTGAGGCGGCTGCGCAGAGAGTCGCTCCGCCAACAGCTCGGCCGCTGCCGGATTGTGAGCCACATCTAACAACAGCTCAACTCCCTTGAACGAGCGCATTTCAGCTCGGCCAGACAAGTGTAAACCCGCCACCAGAGTGGCAACATTGGTTGGCAGTTCATTGCCAAGCAATACCCAAGCCTGTAACGCCGCGGCGACACTGGGCAGAGGTAAACTAGGAATCGGTAGATCTTGCAGCTGCAGAAGATCACCGTCGTCGGTCACACCGCTCCAAGTCCAAGCCCGATCCTCTCCATGCTCATCGCCCTGCATGGAAACATTCATCGACATACCCATGGCAACCCAGTAGGCACCAATGTTATGGGCGTAATCGGCGACACTTTCTGGCGCCTGTTCATCGGCACAAATCGCCCATTGATGCGGGCGATAAATGCCGGCTTTTTCATGACCGATAACAGAGATATCTGAGCCCAACCACTCCTCGTGATCAATGGCAATGGAGGTGACTACGGCGACATCGGCATCGATAATATTAACCGCATCAAGACGCCCCCCTAGCCCCACTTCCAACACCATCAACTCAACCCCGGCTCGCGTAATAATATCAATGGCTGCCAAGGTGCCGAATTCAAAATAGGTCAAGGAGGTGTCGCCGCGAGCTTGATCAATACGTTCAAAGGACTCGCACAACAGCTTGTCGGAGACCTCAACCCCATTGAGTCGGATGCGCTCGTTGTAACGCAATAAATGTGGAGACGTAAATGTTCCGACGGAGACATTCTGATCAAGGCATATAGCCTCGACCGTGGCGACACAGGAACCTTTGCCATTGGTGCCAGCCACGGTGAGGACTTTGGCCGCGGGACTCAACAGATCGAGACGCTCGGCCACCCGCTGCACACGGACGAGCCCCATATCTATTTCGGCTGTGTGTAACCCCTCTTGCCATGCCAACCACTCTGGCAACGTATTAAATCTCATGAGACTCCGAACCACCCCCTTTTGACCCCATTACCCCGCCGGCCTTGGCCACGAGTAGCTTTTCTACAGTGACAAAAAAGCCCCTACATAAGGGGCTTTTTAGCTAACTTCTACTGCGACTTAGTTTATCAGGTCATGACCGTCTGAGCATCATGCCGCAGGACGTTCGGTAAACTTGGCCAACAAACTGCCAACACGTTCACGCATTTCATGGCGCGGAATAATCATATCAATTGCGCCATGATCCAGCAGAAACTCACTGCGCTGAAACCCCTTCGGCAACTTCTGGCGAATGGTTTGCTCAATGATGTTAGGACCGGCAAAGCCGGCTCGCGCACCAGGCTCAGCAGCATTGATGTCACCCAACAGCGCCAAACTGGCTGAGACGCCCCCATAAACAGGATCCGTCATGATAGAAATGTAAGGCGTACCTTGCTGCTTCAGACGCTCAATGACGGCACTGGTTTTTGCCATTTGCATCAGGGAAATCAGTGCCTCTTGCATACGCGCACCGCCCGTCGCCGAGAAACACACCAGCGGAATATCCTCTTTCAAAGCCACTTGTGCGGCCCGCGTAAACTTCTCACCCACAGCGTATCCCATGGAGCCACCGTGGAAGGCAAACTCGAACGCCACCGCCACCACAGGCAAACCATTTAGCTCGCCGCGCATCGCAACCAAGGCATCTTTTTCACCCGTGGATTTTTGCGCAGAAGTAAGACGATCTTTGTACTTTTTCACATCCTTGAACTTGAGGCGATCGACCGGCTCGACATCAACGGCCAACTCTTCGCGATTGTCTTCATCGAGAAAGATATCTAGACGCTTGCGAGCACCGATACGCATGTGATGATCACACTTGGGACAAACATCCAAATTGCGATCCAACTCAGGACGGTACAAAACGGCACTGCATTTTACGCACTTTTTCCACAAGCCTTCAGGGACTTTGCTTTGGCCTCGAGAGCGCTGTGAGCGCTGTGAGCGCACCACGTTGGGAACAATTTTATCAATCCAACTCATAGTGTCAGGTCTCTATCATGGTGTCGTGTCGTGCACGCCACTCTTGCGAATGTGCTATGGAGGCCAACATCTTAACCTCCACACCATTAACTTTTCAGCTCATCCAATCCTTCGCGAATTGGACGAATTAGATCCACCACGGCATCGGCGATGTCTTCTGCCGGCTGCTCAGCCAATGCCCCCATCTTATCAACCAACAAGCTGCCTACAACCGCACCGTCGGCAGTTTTGGCAATTGCCTTAGCGGTTTGTGCATCTTTGATACCGAATCCTACGCAAATAGGCAAATCAGTCAATTGACGCAGCTCTGCCAATTTTGCTTCTACCGAGCCCACATCCAGATGGCCAGCTCCCGTGACACCTTTCAGAGACACGTAATAGAGAAAACCACCGGCCAAATTCGCAATCTGCTGAGCTCGATCTTTGGTGGTGGTAGGAGCGATCAAAAAGATGTTCTCAATACCCACCTTTTTAAGCTGTTCATTTAACGGCTCGGCCTCTTCTGGAGGTAAATCCACAGTCAGCAAACCATCTACCCCCGCCTCTGAAGCTCTCTGTGCGAAGACTTCATAGCCCATACGCTCAACGGGGTTGGCATAGCCCATTAATACGACAGGCGTGTCATTATTGGTTTCACGAAAGGCCTTGACCACGGCCATTGTAGACTTCAATGACGTCTTATTGGCCAATGCACGCTCGTGCCCCAACGCAATCACGGGACCTTCGGCCATGGGGTCGGAAAATGGCACACCCAGCTCAATAATATCCACTCCTGAAGCGACCATTTTGTGCATGGTCACCAAGGTGGCATCGACAACAGGGTCACCGCAGACGATATAAGTAACTAAGGCTTTGCGACCTTCTTGGCGAGTTTTTTCGAGGGTTTGATTAATACGGTTCACGATCGGTTATACCTCAATGCCATCAATGGCTGCGACGGTCAGAATATCCTTGTCGCCACGGCCAGATAAATTCACAACAATCACTTCATCCTTGCCCATCGTCGGCGCTAGTTTCGCCGCATAGGCCAGAGCGTGACTGGATTCAAGCGCCGGCATAATACCCTCAATGCGAGTCAAATCGCGGAAAGCATCCATAGCTTCATCATCGTTAATGGCGACATATTCTGCGCGACCAATATCTTTCAACCAAGCGTGCTCGGGGCCAACTCCGGGGTAATCCAAACCGGCAGAAACCGAATGCGTTTCAATAATTTGACCGTCTTCGTCTTCCATCAAATAGGTGCGATTGCCGTGTAAAACCCCCGGCACACCATCATTGAGCGGTGCTGCATGCTCGCCGGTTTCAACGCCGTGGCCACCCGCTTCAACGCCATAAATTTTAACGTCTTCATCTTCAAGAAACGGATGAAACAAACCAATGGCGTTTGAACCGCCACCCACACAAGCCACCAAAGCATCGGGCAGCTTACCGGTCATTTCCAAACATTGCTCGCGGGCTTCGCGACCAATGACACACTGGAAGTCTCGCACTAACTGCGGGTATGGATGCGGCCCAGCGACGGTACCAATAATGTAAAAGGTATCATCAACGTTGGTGACCCAATCACGCATGGCTTCATTCATCGCATCTTTAAGGGTGCGCGAACCTGATGTCACCGCGTGCACCTTGGCACCGAGAAGCTTCATGCGGTAAACATTCAACGACTGGCGCTTAACATCATCCGCTCCCATATACACTTCACACTGCAACCCCAAGCGCGCCGCTACAGTGGCCGACGCCACCCCGTGCTGGCCAGCGCCTGTTTCAGCGATAATACGGCTTTTGCCACTGTACTTGGCCAACAGCGCTTGCCCTATGGTGTTGTTAACCTTATGAGCACCTGTGTGGTTTAGATCTTCACGCTTGAGATAGATCTTGGCACCACCCAAGCGATCACTCCAACGCTGTGCGTAGTACAACGGAGACGGACGCCCAACGTAGTGAGCTAAATCTTCATCAAACTCTTTCTGAAAACTGGGATCATCCTTAAGGCGATTGTACATTTCCTCCAGCTCATCCAATGCTGGCATCAGTGTCTCTGAGACAAAACGCCCGCCGTAGATACCAAAATGGCCTTTTTTATCGGGGAACTGCGCGTAATCGATCGATGTCTTTTCTACTTCTGTCACTTTATTTCTCCGCTTTGGCTCGAGCGATAAAAGCTCGAACTTTATCACTGTCTTTCTGGCCGGGCTGAGCTTCTACTCCGCCACTAACATCAACAGCGTAAACTTGAGTGGACTGGATCGCTTGCTCCACATTTTCAGGAGTCAGGCCACCCGCCAATACGATGGGAACCGATGCGTCTTGAGGCACCCTCTGCCAATCAAAAGTCTCACCTGTACCACCAGGGACACCCGCTCGATAGGCATCTAATAAAATAGCTATAGCTGACGGAAACTTCGCCATCGCAGCTTGGACATCAAGACCTTCCTTCATACGTAGCGCCTTATAAAAAGGCCTATTAAATTGAGTGCAATATTCATCATCTTCGCTGCCGTGAAACTGCAGAACGTGCAGCGGTACTTGACTCAACACTTCGCCAACAAATTCGTTAGAAGCATCGACAAACAAACCGACAACGCTGCAATAGGGGCCTACGACCTTAGCAATTTCAGCGGCCTGCTTGATTGACACGCTTCTAGGGCTCTTCTCATAGAAGACCAACCCTATGGCGTCAGCACCCGCCGCCATTGCTACACGAGCATCCTCAACGCGAGTGATACCACAAATTTTAACGCGCGGAAGTGCGACCATGAGACTCTCTCAGTATTCCTTCAGTCGAGGGCAAACGAACCGCTGGCTGATAGCAGCTTTGCGAGCGTAAACAAGCGGCAAATAATACCAGATTCCACCGGCGAATGCTGTATGTACTATTGCCCAACTCCGCCCCTGCCCTTACTTTAACGCACCGATAGGATCGGCGATAAATATCGGCCCAGGATGCGATATCGGCAAGCCAAAATCTTGCGGATAATCGACAGAGACCAGATGAAGGCCATGCGGCTTGGCTGTCACATCAGCACAACGACGATCCTTAGCCGCCAAAACTTCATTGATCCAAGCAACCGGACGCTCGCCCTTAGCAATCGCCAGCAAAACCCCCATGATGTTGCGAACCATATGATGCAAAAACGCATTGGCTTGCAACTCGACCACGATCAACTCGCCGCGACGAGCAATATGCAAATGGTGCAGGGTGCGCACTGGGCTGCGGGCCTGACATTGAGCCGCCCGGAATGAGCTGAAATCATGCTCCCCCACCAATTGCTCGGCGGCCATCTTCATTTTGCTCAAATCCAGTGTTTCCCGCACCCAGGTCAACTGCTCGCAAGCTAAAGCCGGTCGCACTGCAGTATTAGCGATGACATAACGGTAGGTGCGACACTGAGCACTGAATCGTGCGTGAAAAAGCGGCTCCACAGGCTGCGCCCATTTCACGGCGACAGTATCGGGCAAGAGCGCATTCACCCCTCGCGTCCAAGCTTTCATGGGGCGCTCAGCCAAAGTATCAAAGTGAATGACTTGATTGGTCGCATGCACCCCTGCATCAGTTCGCCCTGCGCAGACCAAGGACACCTCTTCATCAGCCACCTTCGACATCCCTACCTCCAGCCGAGCCTGCACCGTATCAACGCCGCTAGACTGCTTCTGAAAGCCATGAAATTTCGCACCGTTGTACTCCACGCCTAGGGCGACGCGATGCATCCCCTCTGGAAATACTTCTGGCTGCAGGATCTCTCCATTGCGTTGGTAGGGCTTTTGAACGGGTGGATAATTCTCAGACATAACTCGGGATCAATGATTAAGGTAAAGGATGCTCGCGCATCAAAACGCTCACTAGTGCGGCTCACAACTAACGGGCAACACCATAAAAAAAGCCTTGTGCACATTGTACACAAGGCTTTTACCAGACTTAAGTAAACGATGATCAGCTCATGCGCGATAGCAACTCTTCCGCCTGCTGTTTCTGATCGTCATTTCCTTCCTGAACCACTTCATCCAGAATATCTTTGGCGCCATCTTGATCACCCATATCGATATAGGCTCTCGCCAGATCCAACTTAGTGGCCGCCTCATCGGTATCGGCCAAGAAGTCGAGCTCAGCGTCCAGATCCTCATCAGTCATGCCATCGTCAGCCATGACATCCTCTGGAGTTGGCAAATCAGACAAAGCCTCAGTGAACATTTCATCATCGGATGCTTGGTCGGCACCTTCTATATCATCAGCGGACAAACCCAAGTCTGCAGCCAAATCAAATTCAGGCTCAACTTCAACCGCTGGCTCTGCGACCTCTTCAGCTCCCACCACAGGAGGCTCATCGGACAGATCCGCACCTAATGTCGGCACATCTACATCCAAATCAAAGCTTTCATCAAGCGAGAGCTCTTCGCTATCGAAAGAAAGACTGTCTTCTGATGTCGCCTCATTAGCCTCACCAGATGACGCGCCCTCTAGGTCGAAGTCAAAATCAGTTGAGGCCTCTAATCCTTCCGACGCAGTCGATTCGTCAACCGCTGGGACATCCAAATCAGCCGCCATTGCATCAACTTCTTGATCCAATGTATCGAGATCAATATCGCCCATATCGACATCAAAGGCATCACCACTGTCATCCAACGAGAGATCAAACTCTTCCTCTTCTGCCGGCAAACTAAACTCTGTCTCCGCATCTTCAGCATCGAGTGATAATTCGGAATCTAGTGAGGCTAAGTCTGCCTCTAGATCGCCGACATCCAATCCCTCAGCCGCCAGCTCTAGTTCGGTATCGGTATCGTCTGCGGTGTCAACATCCAGTTCAAAGGCTGAATCTAGGTCCGAATCAACCGCTAACGCCTCATCTTCACTCAAGGAAAGATCCATATCGAGAGCGTCGACTGGCGACTCATCAACGGATAGATCAGCATCCTCGAGATCTAGCGTTGGGGCCTCGCTATCCAGCGACAGGGTATCCGCCTCAAGACCTGCATCGAGATCGAGATCGAGATCAAACTCTGCTTCAGGAGACTCTTCTCCTGAGTCTGTCTCTAAAGCCAGTTCGAGATCGCCACTGTCGAAAGCGGTCTCATCCAAATCAAGACTCAACTCACTGTCATCGAGCTCTAAACTCAGATCAGACTCCTCGGCTGTGGGGCTATCCAACCCCAAATCAAACTCTTCAGCAGCGTTTTCGGTCTCCGCTTCAACCAAATCGTCACTAAGATCCAAATCAAAAGATAAGTCGTCGTCCAGCGCGGAGGCGTCATCATCACCGATATCCAAGCTAAACTCTTCAGACTCATCAACACCTGCTTCTTGAGGTTCAGCCTCGCCGGTCAAGTTGGACTCGAAACTTAGACCAAAGTCTTCATCAAGGGATAACTCGGTATCGCTGGATGCCTCTGAGTCGCCTCCCAAATCAAAGTCAAAGGAATCATCTTCGGCTAAAGCGGTATCACCCAACTCCTGCAAATCATCCTGCTGAACACTCGCGGTATCCTCTGCCGGCATATCGATATAGGCCGGTGCATTGTCGAACTGCTCACGCAAATCTGAGGCGCGAGCCATGGTGTCGGGATTACCATCAGCCTGCACGGCAGAGTACTGCTCATCAAATTTCTGCAAATCCTGCGTTTCCACATAGACTTCCATCAACTTCAAGCGTGCCGCGGTATCGTGGTTATTCTCACTCAATGCATTGAGAAGCATCTCTTCGGCTTGATCAAACTTACCGTAAGCGATGTAAATATCAGCCTCGCCGACAGCGTCACCGGTTTGCGACTCGGTAGGCACGGCATCATCTAAATCCAGCTCGGCTTCTTCAGCGAAAATACTCTCTTCTTCAATTGCCTCTTGATCTTGCTCGGGCTCGTCGATAGCAGCAAAGGGCTCTTCATCCGCTACTGGGTCGTCGGTCGTTACTGGCTCATCATAGGACAAATCCAGATCATCCTCTTGCTCATCCTCTTTGCGACGGCGCAAAAACAGGAAGGCTCCGGCCAGAATGGCGACTAGGCCACCACCGATGTAGAGGATATTGTCCATGACCATATCCATGAACGACGGCTCGGGTGGTTGAGCTCGACGCACAACTTTGCTTGGATCGGGCTTTGTGACCTCAGCCTTAGCAACGGCTTCTTCAGCCATTGGCTCTGCCTCAGACTCACCACCGCCTGAAGACTCTTCAACCTGCGCCGACTCTTGACCCTCGACCTCAGCGGGAGCACTGGCCGCCTGTTGATTATCTTTTGCACCTAACTGGAGAGCTCTGAGCTCCTGACTGGATACTTCCAGCAGACGCTCCATGGTTTGAATTTGCTCTTCTAGCTCACCCACTCGATCTTGAAGCTCGCCGTTTTCTCTGCGAGAGCGGTCTAGCTCCTCCAGAGAGATGGCCAGATCATTCTGCAGCGATTCAACATCACCACCGACTTCACCAGCGGCGCGTCCAGCCTCTAGGTTTTCTCTTGCTTCAGCGCCAGCAACTTTTAAACGTCCAGATACTGATTGCTGCTCAGTCTGTGCAGTGCTGCGGCGCTTACTGCCATCCAACTGAGCTTTAGCCGTGCGAGAACCACTGGTGTCGGACCACTGATTATTTTGGTAGGCGACCTCACTCACCGCCTGGCGAGCAGTCACAGCATCAATATCGCTGGCATCAGGAACACGTAGCACCTGCCCCTTGCGTAGCAAATTGATGTTGCCGTTGATAAATGCTTCCGGGTTTAGACGTTGAATGGCGAGCATAGTCTGTTGCACAGAATGCCCGCGAGTGGGACGCACCTTAAGGGCAATCTCCCAAAGAGTGTCACTGGCGCCAACTGGGCCATAGACATCGGCTCCGTATCTGGAGCCCGCCGATTGTGATTGAGCTCTGGTTCGAGAAGCCTGCGACTCTTGAGACTCTACTGAGGAGGTCTCTTCGGCTTGGTTGGTTTGAGGCGGTTTCGGAATCGTTCGGGTTTGACGGGGTTGCTCAGATGCTCTAGTGGTCGATGAGCGGGCACTCTCTACAGGACGCACGCTGTCGTCCGAGAAAACCGGCAGATCCATCAGCAAAGTGTATTCGCGCAGAATTCGACCGTTAGGCCACTGAGTTTCAAGCAAGAAATTGAGATAGGGCTCTCTCACCGGCTTCTTAGAACTCACCCTGATCACAGGGCCACTGGCACGATCGAGCTGCACAGTGAACTTGAGATCCGTCAGAAAATAAAGGCGATCAATGCCCGCGCGCTTAAAATCTTCATTGGCTGCAAGGCCGATGAGGATTTCGTTTTCAGACAAATCATTGGCCTGCAGCAACTTGATTTCAGCCTCTAATGGCTGATTCAAGGTCGATAGCAGCTTAATTTCACCAAGACCTAAAGCACTCGCCATTTCGGCACTGAGCACTCCTGCCAACCCAACTGCTAACGCCAGCTTACGAAGACGCATAGAACATTCCTTTTATTATCTCCCTGGCCCCCAAATGCCAATTTTATCTCTCCGACATCCCTATCGGGGTGGCTCAGGTGAACCTCAGAACTCAGATCAAGATTAAGTGGGCATAGACGACATTTACGCCCGTCTCAAACCTAGAATATTTCTTCACTAGTGGCCGTAAGTATTCATTATAAATAGCTTTTTATCAACACGCCGCCATCCTCCTCGCGAAAGCAGAAAGAAAACAACCGCAAATAATTAGACGTAGCGCACAAAACACAGCCGAAAACTATTGACAACGACTCTACCGAACAGCGATTCGATCAGACTATAAAGCAGAGAATAGTTTAAAAAACCCCGCAAACAAAGGCCTCAACGCTCTCGACAGCTAATCAGCTGCAACTTAGAGATTGGCCGACCCACAACGAAAAACGGCCGACAATGCCGACCGCTTTCGTTAATTGAAGCTATTCACTCATCCGACTAGGATTCAATCAATATGCGCAACATACGACGCAGAGGCTCTGCGGCACCCCACAACAACTGATCACCCACGGTGAAGGCGTTCAGGTATTCTGGGCCCATATTCATTTTGCGCAAACGCCCAACCGGAACCGACAAAGTTCCGGTCACCTTGGTCGGCGTTAAATCTCGCAAAGTGAGATCGCGATCATTCGGCACAACACTCGCCCACTCATTGGCTTCGGCCAGCATTGACTCCACATCGGCTAAAGGGACATCCTGCTTGAGCTTAATAGTGAGCGCTTGACTGTGGCAGCGCATAGCACCGATACGAACACAGGTACCGTCAATGGCGATAGGACTGCTGCTCTTACCCAAAATTTTGTTGGTCTCTGCCTGCCCTTTCCACTCTTCACGACTCTGACCGTTTTCCAGCTGAGTATCAATAAACGGCAGCAGACTACCGGCCAATGGATGGTCAAATTGATCGACGGGGAAATCCCCTGCGCGCATACGTTCGGCAATTTTTTGATCGATATCGAGAATAGCGCTAGCAGGATCGGCCAATTCGGTTGCCACGCTGTCACGTAGGCTCCCCATCTGGCCGATCAATTCACGCATATTTTTGGCGCCAGCTCCGCTAGCCGCCTGATAGGTCATAGCGGATACCCACTCGACCAAGTCATTCTGAAACAAGCCGCCCAACCCCATCAACATGAGGCTGACGGTACAGTTGCCACCAATGTAGTTTTTAACACCATTGGCCAATCCATCTTTGATGACATCCTGATTAACCGGATCCAGCACAATGATGGCGTCATCGGCCATGCGCAGACTAGAGGCCGCATCAATCCAATAGCCCTGCCAACCGCTGTTTCGCAGATCGGCAAATACTGACTTGGTGTAATCGCCGCCCTGACAGGAGATAATCGCATCAAGCTTGGACAATTCGGTAATATCGGTCGCGTCTTTCAGGCTCGGAATATCCTTGCCAATCGCAGGGCCCTGGCCGCCCACATTCGATGTAGTGAAGAAAATAGGCTCAATGTCCGCAAAATCGTTTTCTGCCAACATACGCTCCATCAACACGGAGCCCACCATGCCACGCCAACCTACAAAACCTACACGCATTATCTCTATCTCTTTATTTACTGTGCTCGCGATTACTGTCGTCTCATATCGATAGCATCGAAAACTGTCTCGTTATTGCATTGCAACTCTCAAGCGCCCTGCAAAACATGAAAAGCCCCGTCATAACGGGGCGCAAATTGTAGCATAATATTTAGTCAGCATGAGCCGCGATTGCCTCTGCAACCACAAACTCAGTCAAACGACTGCGAGCGCTAGCTCAACTACAGCGCAGCTACCACAGCATCACCCATGGCCTGAGTACCTACCAGCGTCATGCCTTCGGACATAATATCGCCAGTACGCAAACCCTGATCTAAGACTTTGCCCACCGCAGCTTCGATACGATCAGCACTGTCACCCGCGCTTAACGAATAGCGCAATAGCATGGCCGCCGACATAATTGTCGCCAATGGATTCGCCACCCCTTGCCCGGCAATATCGGGAGCAGAACCGTGAGAAGGCTCATAAAACCCCTGGCTTCCTTCATTCAAAGACGCGGATGGCAACATACCAATCGACCCGGTTAACATCGACGCTTCATCCGACAAAATATCACCGAACAAATTACCCGTCACAATGACGTCAAACTGCTTTGGATTAACGACCAACTGCATGGCCGCATTATCCACGTACATGTGACTCAGCTCGACATCGGGATAATCCTTAGCCACTTCCTCCATAACCTCACGCCACAGCACGGTCACTTCCAGAACATTGGCCTTATCCACTGAACAGACTTTCTTGTCACGCTTTTGCGCCGCTTCAAAAGCTACCTTGGCAATGCGACGAATCTCGGACTCACAATAGATATCCGTGTTGTAACCCTGACGCTCGCCGTTTTCTAAGGTACGGATACCGCGCGGCTCACCAAAATAGATACCGCCGGTCAATTCACGTACGATCAGAATATCCAACCCGGCGACCAACTCTGGCTTCAGTGGCGACGCATCAGCCAACTGAGCAAAAGTAATCGCAGGACGCAAATTGGCAAACAAATCCAAATCCGTACGAATATCCAGTAGGCCCGCTTCTGGGCGCAAGTGACGCTCAGTCTTACCGTCCCACTGAGGACCGCCTACCGAACCAAACAAGATCGCATCCGCTGCACGGGCTTTTTCTTTGGTTTCTTCCGGATAGGGATGGCCATACTTGTCGTAGGCGCGACCACCTAACATTCCCTCTTCGAAAGTAATATTGAGGTTGTCTTGCTCATTAACCGCTTCTAATACCTTGCGCGCTTCAGCCACAATCTCTGGACCGATACCATCGCCTTCCATTACCAATACATTGTGAGTCACTGCTTTTCTCCACCGCTGGCTTGATTCAAAGAACCAAGCCTTAATTCACTCAATGCTCTAATTCAGTTAGAGCCTTTAACGTTTTTATTCAGGCTGAATGGCACCAAACAACCAAGGTGCTTGCTGCTTGCGCTGTGCTTCGTAGCTGCGAATGGCATCAGCCTCTTGCAAAGTCAGACCAATATCATCGAGACCATTCAACAGGCAATGCTTGCGAAACTCATCCACTTCAAAGCTAAAGCTCTCGCCGGACGGTGTTGAAACACTCTGCGTTGCCAAATCAATCGACAACTCATAGCCTTCTCTGGCATACATTTCTTGAAACAACTGCTCAACGATTTCAGCGTCGAGAATGATCGGCAAAAGGCCATTCTTAAACGAATTATTGAAGAAGATGTCGGCAAAACTCGGAGCGATAACGGCGCGAAAACCGTAATCATCCAACGCCCAAGGCGCGTGTTCACGACTTGACCCACAACCAAAATTCTCTCGTGAAAGGAGCACTTTAGCCCCTTGGTAACGCGGGAAGTTCAGCGGAAAATCTTCATTCAATGGACGACCACTGCAATCTTGATCGGGTAAACCTTCATCGAGATAGCGCAACTCATCAAACAGATTTTTACCGAAGCCGGTACGTTTAATCGACTTCAAAAAGTTCTTGGGAATTATCATGTCAGTATCGACATTGGCTCGATCCATAGGAGCGGCAATACCGGTAACCTGAGTAAAACTCTTCATAGCTATTGCTCCTTCTATTTACAGATCACGAACATCAACAAAGTGACCGGCAATGGCCGCCGCTGCTGCCATGGCCGGGCTCACCAAGTGAGTGCGGCCGCCGTAACCCTGACGACCTTCAAAATTACGATTCGATGTCGATGCACAGTGCTCACCATTACCCAATTTATCGGCGTTCATCGCCAGACACATAGAGCAACCCGGCTCACGCCACTGGAAACCAGCTTCGGTCAGAATCTTATCCAGCCCCTCAGCTTCTGCCTGCGCCTTAACTTGACCAGAACCCGGTACCACCATGGCTTCGATCACAGAACCGGCAACTTGACGCCCTTTGGCGACTTCGGCGGCTGCGCGAACATCCTCAATACGAGAGTTCGTGCATGAGCCAATAAAGACACGATCGACTGAAATATCAGTAATTTTCTGGCCAGCTGCCAAGCCCATGTAATTCAGTGCACGCTCTATACCTGATTTTTTCACCGGATCCGCTTCTTTGGCCGGATCGGGTACCAAAGCATCCACGGGCAACACCATTTCTGGGGAAGTTCCCCAGCTCACTTGCGGCTTGATACTGGAACCATCGATTTCAACGACCTTATCAAAAGTCGCGTCATCATCGCTCACCAGCTCTCGCCAATTGGCAACGGCGGCATCCCACTGATCGTCAGTAGGCGCATAGGTTCGGCCCTTGACGTAATCGATGGTGGTTTGGTCAACCGCGACCATACCCGCTCTTGCGCCCGCTTCGATCGCCATATTACACACGGTCATACGCCCTTCAATGGACATATCTCGGAAGACTTGGCCACCGAACTCCATCGCAAAGCCCGTACCACCGGCCGTACCGATTTCAGCAATAATGGCCAACACCACATCTTTCGGGGTTACGCCTTCGCCCAACTGACCATCCACTTTGATCAGTAGGTTTTTCATCTTTTTGGCGACCAAACACTGGGTCGCCATCACATGCTCAACCTCAGACGTACCGATACCGTGAGCCAAAGCACCCAAGGCGCCATTGGTGGCCGTGTGCGAGTCGCCACAGACGACAGTCATGCCCGGCAAACAAGCGCCAGTTTCTGGCCCAATTACGTGCACAATACCTTGGCGAGCATCGTTGATTTTGAACTCGACAATGCCAAATTCATCGCAGTTATTATCCAGCGTTTGAACCTGAATTTTGGACACTGGATCCTCGATACCCTCAACCCCAGAAGCCCGCTCGTTAGACGTGGTCGGAACGTTGTGATCAGGTGTTGCCAAAATACTATCCACGCGCCACGGCTTGCGGCCAGCAATACGCAGTCCCTCAAATGCCTGAGGTGTTGTTACCTCATGGATAATGTGGCGATCGATATAAATCAGCGCGGAGCCGTCATCACGCTCTTTAACGAGATGGGCATCCCAAAGTTTGTCGTACAGTGTCTTTCCAGCCATTGGAAACCTCACAGAGTCATCATCGGTTATGGAGCAAGCAGTCTTCGCGCCCGCCCTCTTCTATCTAAAAGCTCATTGGCCGGCAGAATACGCCTCCACAACCAATAAGACAAATTCATCTTTTTTATTATTTGAATTCCATTTTGGAATGTGAATTAATGGTCTCATGGACACTCAACACCTCAAAGCGTTTATCACCGTCGCAAAGCTGAATTCCTTTACCGCAGCGGCCAATCAGCTGCACTTAACCCAACCCGCCATCAGCAAACGTATTGCGTCGCTGGAAGAGCAACTTAGCTGCAAACTGTTTGACCGGGTGGCCCGGGACATCAGCCTGACACAGGCTGGAGTCGAGCTTCTTCCCCGCGCCCAACAGATCTTGCAGAGCGTGATTGACACCGAACTGGCGATCTCAAATCTCTCTGGGAAGATCGCCGGCACCCTGCGACTGGCCACCAGCCATCACATCGGACTGCATCACTTACCTCAAATTCTCAAGCGTTTCACCCAGCACTACCCTGATGTCCACCTAGAGCTGGATTTCATAGACTCGGAGAAAGCCTACGCCGCGGTTATGCGCAGTGATACAGAGCTGGCCATTATCACCCTATCGAGCAATACCGCAGACAACATTCACACCGTCGAATTGTGGCAAGACCCACTATCATTCGTGGTTGCCAAGGATCATCCATTGGCCCAACAGCCGACCCTGAGCTTGCAACAACTGGCACAATATCCAGCCATTCTGCCTGACACTTCAACCCAAACCACGCGACTGGTTAGGCAGATGTTCGAACAACAGGGGCTCACTCTGTCCATCAGTATGGCCACCAACTACTTGGAAACCATAAAGATGATGGTCTCCATTGGGTTAGGCTGGAGTACACTGCCCGACACCATGATCGAAACCGAACAAGTCTCGGAGCTGAAAGTGCTCACGATTCACAACTCCAACTTGCGCAGAACCCTAGGCTGCATACACCATAAAGACAGGACACTTAGCAACCCTGCTCGCGCGTTTTTATCCGCGCTAACTGAGACATAAACCACTCTACTTGAGAGCATAAGTTAACAGCGCTGCCGTAAGTTTTAACGTAGAATCCACACCCTCAACTCAAATTGCGGAACTACCTATGAGAAAAATGCAGCAACTGCTGGGCGCAGCAAGCCTAATCATTGCCAGCCAACTGACTCAAGCCGACGCCATCGGTCTGTATGCCGGCGCCGGCGTATGGCAAGCGGAGGCAGACAACAAAGCTGATATCGCCGCGCTGTCGGTGAACGACATTGATTTAGGCGATGACAGCAGCAACTTTGCCTATATCGCTCTGGAACATCCCATTCCTCTCATCCCAAACATTCGCCTTCAGCAAGTTGACCTCGACTTGAGCAGTAATGGAGCCACTAGTATTGACCTAGACATTACTCATCAGGACGCCATTCTCTACTACGAGATTCTCGATAACTGGGTAAACTTGGATTTGGGTTTAAGTGCACGCCGCTATGACGGCACTGCCTACGTCAGTAATGGCGCTGGACGGGTAAAACTCAACGTCGACGATGTCTTACCCATGATCTACGCCAAAGCTCAATTCGACCTACCCTTTAGCGGGCTATCAATAGCCGCAGACCTTAATGCAACCGACTACAGCGGCGATGAAATCACCGATGCATCCATTAAGCTGGCTTACGAATCTGATCTGATACCTCTATTGGGTTTGGGAGCTGAAATTGGCTATCGTTACATGTCGATGGAACTCGACGATTTGCGCTATCTAGATAAAGAGCTGACGGTGGATGGGCCTTACGCCGCCATTACTCTACACTTCTAATCCTGTATTTGGCTCTAATAAAAACGGCATCTCAAGATGCCGTTTTTATTTCAATGACTGACATCAGCAACGGCTATTGCCGATAGGCCGCCCAACGCTCTTCAGACTTTAACTTCGCTTCGATCGCTTGGCCTTCATCGTCATCCATAAGCGCCGTCAAGGCCGACTGATACCAACGCGCGGCACTGCTCTGCTGATAGAAAGCAATGACCCTGGCTTTGGCCCCCTGCTGTTGCTGCCAAGCCAGTAACTGATCGGTGATTTCTGCAGACTGCACCCAATAGCGAGACGCATCAGAGTACTCTTGTGAACGCCGAGAAAAGTCCGCCGCCATTTCTGCTTCCAGTAACGCATTACGCATGATGCGCTGAGCCAATATTCCGGCAACTTTTGGAGAGCTATAATCCCCGCGTGCCTGCCATAAAGCCAAGCCCGCCTGCAGTGATAGTTCTGCATCTTTCTGATTGCGAGCAACCAGCCCTGCAAATAGATCTTTAGCCTCAGCGTCTCTGCCCTGCTGGAAATAGTATCGAGCAACATCCAAGCTGGCCTTATGTAACTGCCTACGCTTGCTGTTCTCACCTTTGCGCTTAGCCAGTGCAGCCTTTAACTCGCCTCGCGACTGCAGAGTAACGGCGGCGCTATTGTCCTCGCGGATCGCCCAGGACAGCAGCTTGAGTTTTTCTATGGCTTTGTCCAAATCAGCAATATCCTCTCCCGCGGCTTTAACCACCGATAAGGGTAAAGCACTCGCGGCAAAGCCGGCCACCGGACAATAATTAGAGCTTTTAGCGACGTCACATCGATTAGAACTAGAATATTGCTCACACTGAGAGCGCCACTCAGAATTGGGAATGGAGTCGCAATCACACTGCAAAGCAGGACACTCCTGCGCCTGAACAGCGAAGGGCAACAAAAATAAAAGAACAACAAAGGCACGTTGAATCATCGAGCTTCCCCTAATTATTGTTATCTATCGGGTGTCTCTATGGCGCCGACCTTCTCAGAAGGAGTGCCACTCAACAACCGACAACGCGGGAGAAATACGCCATTGAGTGATTCGCGACCCAACCCGAAAACGGCATGAATCCACTCGAGAGGTTCTAATAATCACAACGACTTATAACCGAACATAGCCCTGCCGATGACAGATTTCAACTCATATTAGAGACCAAAACTGTTGTTTGAGTCAGACAATTGGTTTCACTGCAAATGGCGCTCACTGAATGAGGCGCTCGTCCTGCACCTCTTGTCCTCTGACACCCCACCAAACCAACCCCATAGCAATAGCGGCCGCTAAGGCACTCAGAGCAAATGACAGAACTGGACTTGCCGCCCAAACCCAACCACTGATCAAGGCGCCCGCGGCGCCGCCGGCACCAAAGCTCACCGCGCTGTAGAGCGCTTGCCCCTGCCCCTGAGAAGCTCCGGAAAAATGACGCAGAATAAACTCAATCGACACGGAATGAGCGCAGCCAAAAGAGAAGGCGTGTAACAACTGTGCGAATATCATCACCGAGACTTGCTGCGGATAACATCCAATCAACCACCAACGCAAGACCGTCACCGCCAATGTAAACAACAACAAATGGCGCAAGCCAAAATGCTTAACGAGACGATGCATGAACCAAAAAATCACCACTTCAGCAATCACACCCAGCGCCCATAGCAATCCGATCACCTGTCGACTGTAGCCCAGAGACTCCAGATAGACACTGTAAAACGTGTAATAACTGCCGTGACTCAGTTGCAGAAAAAACGCAGCGGCCAGAAAACACAACACCGCACGAGATTTCAAACTCTCTGACAAACGTCCCTGTTGATGCTCATCGCTCCAGCGATGAGAGGCTTCACCTACAGTCAGAGAGCTGCACCAGATCAAAATCAACAACAGTAACGCCACCCAAGGGAACAGCGAAATCGACACCCCATCAAACAGATACCCTAAGGCCACGACTGCAACGATAAAACCCACTGAACCCCACAACCGAATACGACTGTAGAAATGGGAGATGCCGTGTAAATGAGCTAGGGTGATGACTTCAAATTGCGCCAGTACCGCATTCCAGAAAAAGCTGTAGCTAATCACCACAAACGCTACCCAATGGAACGATTGACGCCAGAGTAAAACCGCAAAAAACAGACTGGCCAGAAAGGCGCCGTACCGAATAACGGACAAACGCCGCCCAGTGTAATCGCTGAGCCATCCCCAAACATTGGGAGCGACAACCCGAGTGAGCATCATGATTGCTGACACTACGCCGATTTGTTGAGGGGAGAAATCTAGGGACTGTAGGTACAGCCCCAGAAAAGGCACCACGGTTCCCACCACGGCGAAATAGAAAAAATAGAAGCTCGACAGACGCCAGTAAGGAACGTCCTTAAGCGACACCGTGCTTATTGCTCGGCTTGTGCAGGAATGACCGGAAAGTTATGTTTCACATCACCGTTTTGCCCGCGGTGACGCAACAGATGATCAACAATTACCAGAGCCATCATGGCCTCTGCAATTGGGGTTGCTCGAATGCCCACACAGGGATCGTGACGCCCCTTAGTCACCACTTCCACCGGCTCGCCGTGAATATTCACGCTGCGCCCAGGCAGATGCAAACTAGAAGTCGGTTTAAGCGCAAGACTGGCGATCAAATCCTGCCCGGTGGAGATACCGCCCAAGACACCCCCAGCCTGATTGGACAAAAAGCCTTCAGGGGTGATTTCGTCACGATGCTCGGTGCCCTTCTGTTCGACACAGTCAAAGCCGGCGCCAATTTCTACCCCCTTAACCGCATTGATGCTCATCAAACCGTGAGCCAGATCAGCATCCAAACGATCAAAGATGGGCTCACCCAATCCCGGCGGCATACCGCTAGCGACCACCGTGATTTTGGCACCCACTGAGTTCCCCTCTTTATTGAGTGCTTGCATATAGGTCTCCATTTCTGGAACCTTGGAGGCATCTGGGCAGAAGAATGGATTGTTGTGGATTTCATTCCAATCCACCGCATCAATCTTTATAGGGCCCAGCTGAGACAGATAACCTTTGACCTCGACTCCATGGGTCTGCAATAGGTACTTTTTCGCAATCGCACCAGCCGCAACTCGCATAGCCGTTTCACGAGCTGAGGAGCGACCACCACCGCGATAATCACGCACACCGTACTTTTGCATATAGGGATAATCGGCGTGTGCTGGACGATACTGATCTTTAATATTGGAGTAATCTTTGGAGCGCTGATCGGTATTCTCAATCAACAAGCCGATGGGTGTTCCAGTCGTTTTGCCCTCGAACACCCCAGACAGAATTTTCACTTGGTCGGCTTCTTTACGCTGAGTGGTATAGCGCGATTGCCCTGGCTTGCGTCTATCGAGATCTTGCTGCAAATCCACTTCCGAGATTTCTATCCCCGGGGGGCAGCCATCGACGATGCAGCCGAGTGCCAAACCGTGACTTTCGCCAAAAGTCGTCACTGTGAATAATTTTCCAAAGGTGTTGCCTGACATATCTCACTCGTTGTTACATCGTTGTGTTTTATTGGTTGCGCACCGCTCTGCGAGCCCAGCTCACTTATAACAAAGCTTCTATTAATTCGCGTAGAGTGTCGCCCACTCGCTGACGCAGTTGATCGCAATACATAAATTGCCCAAGGTCACCCGCAGATGACGCCGAGGCATTATACGGGTTTTACTGAAAATCTTCTCGGTATTGATCGAGCTGATCCGCCGTAAGCGCGAAAACTCCGTGGCCGCCCTGCTCAAACTCTATCCACGTAAAAGGCACCCGAGGATAAGCCTGCTCCAAAGCCGGCCAACTATTGCCTACCTCAACAATCATGATCCCATCATCGGACAGATACTGGCGTGCCTCTCGCAGCAGTCTCCGAGTAAAATCCAAGCCATCGTCGCCGCTGCCTAAAGCCAGAGCCGGTTCAGCCTGAAACTCCGCCGGCATAGCCTGCAGGTCCTCCTCATTAACATACGGAGGATTACTGACAATCAGATCAAATTGCTGCCCTGTCAAACCATCAAATAAGTCCGACTCGACCGCTGTGACCTGATCGCTCAGGTAGTGATAGTCGATATTTTTCTGAGCGACAGCAAGCGCGTCTGAGGAGATATCACTCAACACCACCTCGGCGTCGGTAAATACAGTGGCACAAGCAATACCAATGCAACCGCTGCCAGTGCAGAGATCAAGAATACTATGAGGGTAGCGGGTCAACCAAGGTTGCAGCTCTTGCTGCAGGCTCTCGGCCAAAGGCGATCGCGGCACTAGCACCCTCTCATCTACAAAAAACTCTAGGCCAAAAAAACCGGCCTTGCCAGTGATGTAAGGAGCCGGAATCCTCTCTTCAATACGACGTTCAACCACCTGCACGAGCTGACGACGCTCTTCCAGCGTAAGACGTGCATTGAGCAAATCTGGAGGACTGTCCCACGGCAAATGTAACGTGGGCATGATAAGTTGCACCGCCTCGTCCCAAGCGTTATCGGTTCCGTGACCAAAAAATAGCTCTGAGGCGTTAAATCGGCTGGTCGCCCAACGCAAATAATCTCGAATCGTTAACAGCTCCGCTACCGGAGACTCACGCTTTTCAATCACTGAATTCCTACCTTATCTTTGTCATTACTAGCACAAGCTATTTATAGAGCTTAGACCCAACTTGGTCACAATCTAGGCGCTGCTAAGCTATCACCAATATCAATTTTTACAGCGAGACAAGCAAACCGCTCTACCAGTAGAGCGCCGCCGCGCTGGCACAAAGCGTCATGACGAAAAGAAACCATTTTAGAGTCGTCTGACTGACCTTCAACGCCATCTTTACACCGATTTTGGCGCCCGTCATGGTTCCGACGGCCAGAACCAATCCCGGAATCCAAGCAATCTGATCACGCCAAATAAACACCACCAACGCAACCAGCGTAAACGCTCCTGTGCACAGGAGTTTAAGCGCATTGGCTCGTACCAAATCGTAACGCAACACACCGGAAAGAGCCGCGATCAATACAAACCCCACTCCAGCCTGAACAAAGCCCCCATAAAAGCCGGCAATCCAAAGCCCCCACCACGCTTGCGGATTACCTTTGACCACCTTCGCCTTCTCTTGAGCAGACGGCATAATGGCCGATGGCCGAATCAAGATCAGCAACGCCATGGCGACCATAGTGCCAAGCAGGACCGGCTTTAGGTAAGTGACTGGAGTAAAAGACGCAGCCAACGCACCTATCAACCCGCCCGCCAGGGTTGGAATCAACAGGCTTTTTAAATCCGCGCGCTCAAGCTGCCCCTGTCGGTCAAAGCCCCTCATCCCTACCATACACTGCAAAAACACACCGACTCGGTTGGTGGCATTGGCAATATCAGCAGGCAATCCCATCATCATCAGTGCCGGTAATGTCAGATTGGAACCGCCGCCCGCCAGAGTGTTAATAACGCCAGCCAACAGACCGGTAGTGAGCAGCAGTACAATAAAAAACGGGGTCAATTCAAACATGAATCACCAGTAGGAGGGTTTAGGCGGCACAGTCTACCTTTTTCGCCTAAAATCACCAGCTTCAGATACTTACTAGGAAGCTCTTCGACATTACCCAACATGAGCGACTCCCACCAACCGAGCCATCGCCACACTCAAGTTTGATCTTCACAGAGCAGCAATCCAAAGCACTGGATCACGCGTAAAAAGAACTTTACCAAGACACAGCCTTCACGTAGGGTACTCCCCCACTAAATACGCTCCAGGTCAAGCATTAACCCCAAAACTACAAGGGTTTTTGCAGCGACAGAACGATTTAAGCAAACCAAAGGAATCTCGATGAAAGAGCAATACGCCAATATCATAAGCGCCATTGGCGAAGACCTTAACCGCCCCGGCCTTCAAGACACTCCCGAGCGCGCAGCAAAGGCGATGAAGTTTCTCACTCGCGGCTACGAGCAATCCATTGAAGACGTGGTCAATGACGCTCTCTTTCCGTCAGATTCGAAAGAAATGATCATCGTCAAGGATATCGAACTCTATTCCATGTGTGAGCATCACATGCTGCCCTTCATTGGCAAGGCTCATGTTGCCTATATCCCAACAGGTAAAGTACTGGGCCTATCAAAGATTGCACGAATTGTTGATATGTTTGCTCGTCGCCTGCAAATTCAAGAACAGCTCACCGTGCAAATTGCGGACACCGTGAAACAGGTAACCGGTGCAGAAGGTGTTGGGGTGATTGTTGAAGCCAAACATATGTGCATGATGATGCGTGGCGTAGAAAAGCAAAACTCATCGATGAAAACGTCGGCAATGCTAGGCTCCTTCCGAGACAACACCGCTACCCGCACCGAATTCCTGTCACTGATTCGATAGCCTCATCGACAGCACATTCAGTGAACATCAAACACACTGAATGGAGAATCACCACACCACAGGCGAAACCTTTCGCCTGTGGTGTGAATCTGATACGACCGCAACAGAATCAATCGGCAATCAAAGGTGCACTACTCGCTAGACAGTAGCACTCTGGATAGCACCACGGACTTCTGTCCACCAATGCCCAGAGATGCAGGCAATAAGCCGCCAATGCCTTCCGACACCAATCGACCTTCGTCAATCCCTGCGCCGACCAATTGCGCCTTAATGGTTGATGCCACATTCAGCGAGTTCAACCGCTGTTGACTGAGCAGTGCCGGATCACGATCCACACCCACGATGGCCAATTGCCACTGACGCCGACGCTTCAAGACCACCACCAGCGCCTCTAACTGCTCACGAGACAACCCCTCATCATTAACGGGAGAAACTAGCAGAGCTTGCTGAGAGAGCAACTGAGACTCAATAGCAGCGTCATCGCTGTAGAGCGTCAAGCGCTCTGGGCTTTCAAGAATCTCTACGTGAATATAAGCGCGCTTATTGCCTCGCAAAACCCCATAAACGGAAACAAACACGCTGCCCTCATCGGCGGGAATGGTGAACACCGAGTATCGTTGATGCTGATCTAAACCATATAACTCGCGAATTTTGAAGCGATTGTTGGCCCAACTGTTACTGCTGCCACAGCGGCGGGCCTGACAGGAAAAGACTTCTCTCCCCTCCATCTGAAACAACTGCTGGCGGTAGTAATCAAAAACTTCATCCACGCTATGACCGGCATCTAACTGCCGAGTAGAGCGGGACAACTGGCCGCTTACTCGCTGCTCTCGCTCCGAGCGCCACTGCCCATTGATCTTTTTTAACGTATCCAATGTAAGCAGGTAATCATGGGTAAATGCCTGTGACTGCTGTATTTCCGTAGATTGAACATAAGGCACCAATGGCAGTGCTATCGTGTTCACGCCGAGCAACGAGCAAACGGCGATCATTATCAAATTACGAATTTTCGTCAACGACATAGATACTCCCAGTGTATGTGATCGATTCAGCCGCTCGCAAAATCTTGATCCGCTAGCGGAAAAACTCGCTCAATTTTTCGGCAATCAATGTCGATTGCTCTTCCATATGAAAATGATGGGTTCCCGGCAACAATAGAGGCTCAAAGCGATCAAGTGCCTTAACCTGCTCTGGATAGCGAGCAACTGTTCCGCCCTGTGCCAACAACAATCTTACAGGGGATTCTATCCGATCAACAAAGGCCTCGATTTGCTCCCATGTCAATTTCAGCGAAGAGGCCGCTTTTAGCATAGGATCGGCTCGCCACTGATAACCACCTTCAGTTTTCTTCACCCCTCGGTTAACCAATGCTGTGGCGGCACCTCTCGACAGCGACCAAAGGCCGTGCATTCTCGCCTGAATCATAGGTTCAAGATCATCATAGAGATTTTGACGGCGAGGTCTCTGACTGTCTTTAATGGACTGCGCCAACTGTTGCGGCGCATCCTTGGCGAGCATTGGCTGGGGTAACATACCATCCAGCAGAGCTAAGTGAGAGATACGTTCTGGGAAGGTACCCGCCGCTAAGGTTGAGATGATGGCTCCCCGAGAGTGTCCCAACAAACCAAAACGATCCCAACCTAGCTGATCGGCAACCGCGAAGATTTCACCGACATCTTGCCAAATATTGTAGGGCTCTTGCCCTGAGCGTGGTTCGCTGTGTCCATGACCCGCACTATCCAGCGCCACTAGATAACAATTTTGTAACAAGGGTGCCACACGGAAATAGCTGGCGCTATTATCTAGCCAACCGTGGATCGCCAATACGGGATAACCGGATGGATCCCCCCAACATTGAGCAGCCAGCTCAATACCATTCACATTAAAACGGGTCTGAAGCGGCTGTCCCTGACCCACAAGCTCCTTGAGCATCTTTACATCCAACCTAGAAAAATCATTCATTCGGTAAAACAGGCTACAGTGACATCCCTGGTTGATGCAACCATATGAGTTCACCACAAGAACCTGCCACCACATCTGCTTGGATATAGGCCAAAGCACTGGTACCCATCATGTGCCGACCGGGAGCCAACCCACAGATCCAATCGACAAAGCTGCCCACTAACGGTTGGTGCGTCACCAGTAGCGGAACCTGCTGGTGATTTTGATCAATCAGCTCAGATACTTTGGCAACACTTCCCTCAGGCGTTAACAACTCGTTCGTTTCTATGGGTAATTCAAGATATTGCGAAACAAGCTCAGCGGTTTGCTGGGCTCGTAAATAGGGACTGGCAATAATTTTGGTGACGGTTTGCAGCTCCACTTTCGATTGGCTCAAGATCGCCTTGGTCTCGTGATAGCCCGTTGAGGTGAGAGCTCTCTGGGGATCGCTATCGGCAAACAACTGCGCCTCACCGTGCCTAAGAAGAAACATCTGCATATCGTGTTTTTTAACCTCCGAAAGCACTGCATTAATACACTTTCACTGACCAGATAGACAAGTCGACACTTCTGTGCCTACGCGCAGATTTATGACCTACAACTTTGCTGGGCTGGGGAGAGCACTCGCCAGCCTACTGATCATTGGGCCAATCCATAAAGGGAAAAGGCTTCTCTTCACTGTTGTAACTTAGGAACTGCCAAATTTGGAAGATAAAGACCGACAAAGAGTGCCCAAAGCGTTTCAGGTTTTCATTGCTCTGCCCGCTCACGAGAGCAAACAAAAACTGCACAATCACCACTACCCACATGACAGCACCTGCCACCTGAATAATGAACGCGAACAACAACATAAAGGCCAATCGCAACCAGTGCGCCGAGCCCGTAACATTAGATCTTACTGAATCATTCATTAACTTCTCCTTAACAGCAGTGTGAATCTATACCGTTCATGAGGCACCCGCAGCCTAGCTACCGCCAGAATACTCAACGTCGGAGTTCTGCTCACCCATCATCAGCCCTTTGGCGACATCGGCCAACGGGCGGTGAGAGAATAAGATCTCGTACATTGCGCTAGCTAGGGGCATGTAAATCCCCAACTCGTCAGCTTTGTGCTTAACGATCTTAACCGTATTAACCCCTTCAGCTACTTGACCAATTTCTTCCACCGCTTGCTCGAGGGTCTTGCCCTGCCCTAACGCTTGCCCCACGCGATAGTTGCGACTGAGATCAGAAGTACAGGTTAGAATCAAATCCCCCACTCCTGCCAAACCCAAAAACGTCATCGGATCAGCGCCAAGCTCTTTCGCAAAACGCCCCATTTCCGCCAAGCTTCGAGTCAACAGCATCGCTTGCGTATTCTTACCCGAACCCACCTCGACGGCTAACCCCGATACAATGGCGTAGATATTCTTCAGTGCACCGCCAAGTTCAACCCCGTACCTGTCGCGATTGGCATATACCCGAAAAGTCTCCGAACAGAGAATATCCTGAATACACTTCACCACCATCTCATCATCACTGGCGATGACAGAACCGGTTTGCTGCTGTTGAACGATTTCTTTCGCGAAATTAGGGCCGCTTAGAACACCAATGTGCACACTCTCAAGCTCTTGCTCGAGTATTTGGCTCATCAGTGTGAAGCCTTCCGGCTCAATTCCCTTTGTCGTACTCACGACAATCGCATCAGCTTTTAGCAGAGGCTTAATTTGACGAGTTACCGCCCGGAAAGACTGACTGGGGACCGAGATAAACACCACATCACTCACACCTACCGCGGACTCCAAGTCCGCAGTGAGTATCAAGTTATCATCAAGGCGATATCCGGGCAGATACTCAGTGTTTTCTCGAGACTGCTGGCTGCGAGCCGCCCGTTCAGCGTCGCGCATCCACAGAAAAGTGCGGTGGCCATTGACCGCAATAATATTGGCAATTGCCGTTCCAAAACTGCCGCCACCGAGAACGGTTATTGTGAGCTCTTTTGTCATTCTGATGTTCTTGTTTGATTGAATGAATTGCGAAGCTACGGCCTCACGATGTCACAAGTATAGTGAAGCGTCTCATGATGGCACACCCCAAAAAACAAAACCGCCAAACAGCTATCTGCTTGGCGGTCATTATCACTTATCTGCCATTAAATTAATTGCTCAATTCAAGCAGTAGCTTATTAAGTTTGGCCACGTAAGCTGCAGGGTCATCAAGGCTTCCACCTTCGGCAAGATGAGCCTGATCGAACAGAATGTTAGCCAAATCCGCAAAACGGTCTTCGTCGGCCTCTTGATCAAGTTTCACCACTAACGGATGCTCGGGATTAACCTCAAACACAGGTTTAGACTCGGGAACCGCTTGGCCGGCCTGCTCAAGAATGCGTCGCATTTGTGCACCCATATCTTGCTCGCCGACGACCAGACAGGCCGGAGACTCGGTCAGACGGTTGGTCACACGGACATTGTCCACCCGTGCTTCAAGTACGTCTTGAACACGCTTGACCAAATCCTCGTGCTGTTTGGCGCTTTCTTCTTGTGCCTTTTTGTCCTCATCGGTATCCAACTCACCGAGATCCAACTGCCCCTTGCCCACATCTTGAAATTGCTTTTCTTTGTAATCGACAAGGTGCCCCATGAGCCACTCATCAACACGATCCGACAACAGCAGGACTTCAATATCTTTTTTGCGCAGCGCTTCCAAATGCGGGCTATTTTTAGCGGTGTTGAAGTTTTCCGCAGCCACGTAGTAGATTTTATCCTGACCATCTTTCATTCGCTCGATGTACTCATCCAGCGATTGGTTTTGATCGGATTTGTCAGTATGAGTCGAGGAAAAGCGCAACAGCGATGCCACTTTTTCGCGATTGGCGAAATCTTCCGCCGGCCCTTCTTTCAGCACTTCGCCGAAAGCTTCCCAGAATTTTGCATAGTCTTCTGGGCTGTTTTTCGCCATCTTGCTCAGCATATCGAGCACGCGTTTGGTCAAGGCCGCTCGCATCGCATCAATGTTCGGATCTTTTTGCAGTATCTCCCGAGAAACATTCAAGGAAAGGTCATTAGAGTCAACCACACCTTTGATGAAACGCAGATACATGGGTAAAAACTGTTCAGCGTCATCCATAATGAAAGTGCGCTGCACATATAACTTCAAGCCACGAGAAGCATCACGGTTGTAGAGGTCAAACGGTGCTTTGGCGGGAATATACAGCAAACTGGTGTAGTCCAGTTTGCCTTCTACGCGGTTGTGGCTCCACTTTAGAGGATCTTCAAAGTCGTGTGAAACATGTTTGTAGAACTCTTTGTATTCGTCTTCGCTGACATCTGAGCGAGAGCGGGTCCATAGGGCTGTCGCACTGTTGATGGTCTCGTCTTCTGGCTCAGATTTTTCTTCCTCTTCGCCAGCGGCTTCTTTTTTCATGATAACGGGCAGAGAAATGTGATCAGAATACTTCTTAATCACAGAGCGCAAGCGCCATCCATCAGCAAATTCTTCAGCATCAGACTTCAAGTGCAGCACAATCGAGGTACCACGATCGGCTTTTTCTACACTCTCAACGGTAAATTCGGCTTCACCAGTACACTCCCAGTGAACACCCTCTGAGGCTGCATCACCGGCGCGACGGGAAAACACTTCCACACGATCGGCAACAATAAAGGCTGAGTAAAAACCAACCCCAAACTGACCAATCAATTGAGAGTCTTTCTTATCATCACCGGAGAGGTTATCAAGAAACTGTGCCGTACCGGATTTGGCAATGGTACCCAGGTGCTCGACCACCTCGTCACGGTTCATGCCGATACCATTGTCTGAAATAGTGACCGTTTTGGCCTCTTTATCAAAATCGATACGAATGGCGAGTTCAGAATCATCTTCGTACAAGCCTGAGTCTGACAGCGCCTGAAAACGCAATTTGTCCGCTGCATCAGAGGCGTTGGAGACCAACTCTCTGAGGAAGATTTCACGATTGGAGTACAGCGAGTGAATCATCAAATGAAGCAGTTGTTTAGCTTCGGTTTGAAAACCACGAGTTTCTTTTTGCGCTTCCACAGTCATTATCTAAAGCTCCTAAAAGTCTTTGCTAGGATGAATGGTTATGCCTGACAAAATGGGGGCGCAATAAGGGAATTCAAGGGGATAAATGGAGAGATTTATTGGAAACAGCGGATCGATAAGCCAGCCACCTGCCGCTAAGGGCTAAACCCTCAATTTAGCTGCAGGCGGAGAGACACTAATCAATCAGCAACTGCGCGCGAGCTCTGGCTATGGGCTTTGCGGCATCATCCTGCCATGCGACCACGCTTATATTGACCAATTTTCGACCAAAACGGACTATCTCACACTTGGCATAGGTGTCTTGAAACAAGCCTGCACGCACATAGTCGATAGAGAAATCGACCACTTTTGGCACTTTTATCACTTCCATCGCCATCATCACGTGAGTAATACCGCACATCTCCATAAAACCGCCCAATGCCCCACCATGCAGTGCAGGTAGTGTTGGATTACCGATATTGGTTCTTTTGGGAGGCAGATGAAAAGTTCCATCGGGCTCCATTAACATACCCAACAACTTGGCGTAGGGAATACCTTCCATCAGCAAATTGGGGTTGGCGCTTTCGCGAGCCTGTTGTGCCAGTTCTGTAATGTGACTCACGCCTTTCTCCCCACCATTTGATCATAGGCCTCCAACACAAACTCTCGAAAATTATCGAAAGCACCGCCATCCATACTGACGAAATTACCCACTGCTTGAGCAATTGGGCGCTCAGGATTACCTTGATGCGCGACACCTCGAGTAAAGATCACGTGTCGAGTGCTACGGTAAACCTCCGCCACAGCATAGATCGGCTTGTGAGGCTCCGCAGGGCCCATATAGTCAATACGCAAATCGATAGTGGGTGTAAGCCCCAAGTGCTCTAGAGCAGTGCTAGCGGTAAAACCACAGCAGGTATCCAACAAGGCAGTTATAGCTCCACCGTGGACGACGCCGGTTTCCGGATCTCCCACTAAATTTTCGTTGTAATCCAATTTCATGCCGACTTTATGGCGAGCGATATCTGTCACCTCGATACCAAGAGCATGGAAATGATCTTCTTTATTGGCGTGAACCATTAGTTCGCACAGCTTGCGAACGTCCTCCAAATCGACAGCCATGTCCATCCCGCTGGTTATTTGTGTTAAGTCGACTGAGTATAGCTCATATTAATCAATAACTTACTTGCGAAAACTGACAATATGACGCGCAAACATGGGCGTTTCTGTGCTATAAATTCGGTCTAGATTGGTATGTCCCCAAGAACAACACAAGGAAGCCCCATGAAAACTCTTCGCTACGTCATTCCACTAGCTGCACTGTCACTGCTAGGCTGCGAAACACAAACCTCGGAAGAAGCACAAATCATCTCCAAACTTTCGAACTGCGAAAAAGTACTGGCGCTGGTCGACCAACACCCCAAGCAGTTCTCGTCTCTCAGATTGAACCCTAAAAATACTGGCGCCATCACCGTCTGGGATGCACGCCATCACCTAATTGGTAAAGATTGTCAGGTATGGGGCTGGGGCAACAATAAAACTAACTATATGTGCAGTAAAACGGCTCCCAATAAGGCCGTTGCCATGGAGTACTTTACTGCGGCCAAAACCTTTACCGAGAGCTGCATCGGGAATTCTTGGGCTCTAGAAGAACGTCCGCGTAAAGTAGGTACCGGCATCAAGGCCACCTTCTCACGACCAAATAGCGAGACCGTCGTGGCCATGCATGCGGTAGAAACCAATGGTCTTTTCAACAATGAATGGACCGCCTACTTCTTTGTCGGCGATGGCAACGACTCGCTATAAGTGATTCGCGAACCCCCAAAACAAAAAAAGGCTGCCAATGGCAGCCTTTTTTACTGAACGAAGAACCGGTTTTACCAACCAGTGACTTCTTTCAGAGCTTCACCGATACCCGCCAAAGAGCGAACGGTTTTAACACCGGCAGACTCTAGCGCAGCGAACTTCTCATCGGCAGTGCCTTTACCACCAGAGATGATTGCACCAGCGTGACCCATGCGCTTACCTTCCGGAGCAGTAACGCCCGCAATGTAAGAAACAACAGGCTTGGTTACATTCGCTTTGATGTACTCAGCAGCTTCTTCTTCTGCCGATCCACCGATTTCACCGATCATTACAATCGCTTCGGTCTTTGGATCGTTTTCGAACAATTCAAGAATGTCGATAAAGTTAGAACCAGGAATTGGATCACCACCGATACCAACACAGGTAGATTGACCAAAACCGTAATCAGTAGTCTGTTTAACGGCTTCGTAAGTCAAAGTACCAGAGCGAGAAACGATACCCACTTTACCTGGCAAATGAATGTGACCTGGCATAATACCAATCTTACATTCGCCCGGAGTGATAACACCTGGGCAGTTTGGACCGATTAAAGTCACACCCAACTCATCACACTTCACTTTACACTCAAGCATATCCATAACAGGAATGTGCTCAGTGATACAAACGATCAGTTTAATGCCGCCATTTACTGCTTCAAGGATAGAATCCTTACAGAAAGGTGCAGGCACGTAGATAACAGAGGCATCAGCACCTGTCGCTTCTACCGCTTCAGCAACAGTGTTAAAAACCGGCAGACCAAGATGGGTAGTACCACCTTTACCTGGAGTTACACCACCAACCATTTGTGTACCGTACTCAATGGCTTGCTCTGAGTGGAAAGTACCCTGACCGCCAGTGAAACCCTGACAGATAACTTTAGTATCTTTATTAATTAAAACGCTCATTTGCTCGCCCCTTATTAACCTTTAGCCGCTTTGACAACTTGCTCAGCAGCATCGGTCAAGCTAGTTGCAGCAATAATGTTCAGACCGCTGTCAGCCAGTACTTTTCCGCCCAGTTCTGCATTGTTACCTTCTAAACGAACAACAACAGGAACCTTAACGCCCACTTCTTCAACCGCGCCCACAACGCCTTCGGCGATCAGGTCACAGCGAACAATACCGCCGAAGATGTTAATCAAAACAGCTTCAACATTGGCATCAGACAGAATAATTTTAAACGCTTCGATTACACGCTCTTTAGTTGCACCGCCGCCAACGTCTAGGAAGTTAGCTGGGTTGCCGCCATGCAGATTTACGATATCCATGGTACCCATGGCCAAACCGGCACCGTTAACCATGCAGCCGATGTTGCCATCAAGTGCTACGTAGTTAAGATCCCATTTTGCAGCGTTAGCTTCACGCTCATCTTCTTGGGTTGGATCGTGCACTTCTTTCAATGCTGGATGACGGTAGATTGCGTTGCCATCGATGACGATTTTCGCGTCAAGGCAATGCAGATCGTCAGCCGGAGTAATAACCAGAGGGTTAATTTCCAGAAGCGCCAGATCTTTTTCTTTGAACATTTTAGCCAGACCCATAAAGATCTGAGTAAATTGCTTGATTTGCTTACCTTCCAAACCCAGCTTGAACGCCAGATCTCGAGCTTGATAAGGCTGAGCGCCAGTCAAAGGATCGATAGTAGCTTTCAGGATTTTTTCTGGAGTCTCTTCGGCAACCTTCTCAATTTCAACACCACCTTCAGTAGATGCCATGAAAACGATGCGACGGCTTGAGCGGTCCACTACAGCACCCAAGTACAACTCTTGAGCGATGTCAGTGCACGGCTCAACCAAAATGCGACTTACCGGCTGACCATTTGCATCAGTCTGATAAGTAACAAGGTTGTTGCCCAGCCACTTTTTAGAAAATTCTTCGATTTCTGCTTTAGTGCTAACCAGCTTTACACCACCAGCTTTACCACGGCCACCCGCGTGCACTTGAGCTTTAACAACAAATTTGTCACCGCCGATAATATCGGCTGCAGCGGCAGCTTCTGCTGGCGTTTCAGCAGCGATACCTTTGGAAACAGGTAGGCCGTATTCGGCGAACAGCTGCTTACCTTGATACTCATGCAAGTTCATGTCTACTTTCCATCCACATGCGCCTAGGGCGCTCGATTTATTTCTTTGAAAACTGGCGAGCCAATCTCCAAGCTTGAGGTGCCGTCACTACTTAAGCATCCAGCAGTGACATCCCCCTTGGTGCGCTATTGATATTATTTTTTGCGCTTTTTGCGGTTTGGCATATGAATGGCGTGACCATTCACCGCCAAGGCAGCTTCCTTAACAGCTTCTGAGAAAGTTGGGTGACCGAAAACAGTCATTCCAATATCCTCAGCAGTGGTGCCAAACTCCATGGCAATTGCTACCTGCTGCACTAAATCTGATGCGCTGGGGCCGACGATGTGGCACCCCAATACACGGTCAGTCTTGGCATCGGCAATCATTTTCACCATTCCGTCTGCTTCATCGGCAGCGACAGCGCGTCCGACAGCAACGAATGGGAAGGTACCGACATTGTAATCCTCACCGTCCGCTTTTACCTGCTCCTCAGTGCGACCAACGGAGGCGACCTCGGGGTGGGTATAAATAACGTTGGGGATAATATCATAATTGATCAAAGGTTTTTGACCTGCGATGCGCTCAGCAACCATAACGCCCTCTTCGGAGCCTTTATGCGCCAACATTGGGCCACGAACTACGTCTCCAATCGCCCAAACACCTGGGGCATTGGTGGAACAGAGATCATTCACATAGATACTGCCACGCTCGTCGAGATTGACGCCACTGTCAGCCGCTAGCAGCCCCTCGGTAAATGGACGACGTCCAACACAAACAATCAGCTTGTCAAAAACAGCCTTTTGCTCGTTACCCTCTTTATCAGTATAGGAGACTTCAACTTCTTTACCCTTCACCTCAGTCGCCGTTACTCGACAACTAAGACGAATATCCAAACCTTGTTTGGTCAGAATCTTTTTGGTTTCTTTGGCAATCTGCTGATCCATGATGGCTAGAAAATCATCCATAGCCTCTAGGCAGACGACCTCAGACCCCAAACGACTCCATACTGAGCCCAATTCAAGACCAATAACTCCAGCACCAATAACACCCAAGCGCTTAGGCACCTCTTGGAACTCCAAAGCACCCGTTGAGTCGACAATAACGTCACCGTCAACAGGAGCCATGGGAATGCTCACTGGCACAGAACCCGATGCCAGAATGACATTCTCAGCCTCTAATACCTGCGTCTCGCCATCGTTTGCAACAAACTCAACCTTGCGACCAGCCAACAGCTTTCCTGAGCCATAAAGGGATGTCACCTTGTTAGCCTTGAACAGGCCACCGATACCACCTGACATCTGCTTCACAACTTTCTCTTTGCGAGCAATCATTGTAGGCACATCAATCGCCACATCACCGGTACTGATGCCATGCCCACCGAGAGCCGCTTTTGCATCGTGATACTTATGAGAACTATCCAACAGCGCTTTAGACGGAATACAACCTACGTTCAAGCAAGTACCGCCGTTGACGCCTTTACCCTTGTCATCCTTCCACTTCTCAATACACGCAGTTTTCAAACCCAACTGAGCTGCACGGATAGCGGCAACATAACCCGCAGGGCCTGAACCGATAACAATGACATCGAATTTATCCGACATATGGAATGTCCTAAATAGTTAAAGTGTTTGTCTCTGCCTCAAGAACAACACATAAGCTGATCTCTCGAGGCTTCGTATTCTTCGCACGCATAAAAGTTCACGCACTCACATTTCGATCTTACAACTCCAACAAAATACGCGCCGGGTCTTCAATCATATCTTTGATGGCAACCAAGAACTGAACCGCATCTTTACCATCAATCAATCGGTGATCGTACGACAAGGCCAAATACATCATCGGTAAGATCTTCACTTCACCATTCACAGCCATCGGGCGCTCTTTAATGGCGTGCATACCCAAGATTGCAGTTTGTGGTGGGTTAATAATAGGCGTAGACATCAGAGAGCCGAAGCCACCACCATTTGAAATCGAGAAGGTACCTCCGGTCATTTCTTCGATGGTCAGCTTTCCGCTCTGGGCGCGCATACCATAGTCTCTGATGGTGTTTTCTATGGTCGCCAAACTCAGGTGTTCCGCATCGCGAATAACTGGAACCACTAACCCTTTCTCTGTCGAAACAGCAACACTAATATCCTGATAACCATGATAGACAATATCATCACCATCAATAGAGGCGTTAACTGCAGGAAAACGTCGCAGAGCCTCTACCGCAGCTTTCACAAAAAAGCCCATAAAGCCCAGGCGAGTACCATTGTGAGACTTCTCGAACTGCTCTTTGTACTTCTTACGCAGTTCCATCACCGGCGCCATGTTCACCTCGTTGAAGGTGGTTAGCATAGCAGTCCCTTGTGACGTTTCCATTAAGCGCTCAGCAATACGCTTACGCATACGAGTCATAGGCACACGCTTTTCAACACGCTCACCTGACAACGAAGATGGAATCGCTGCCGCTGCTGGTACCGCAGCCGGAGCTGCTGGAGCCTTCGCCGCAGGAGCTGCAGCCGGTGCATTAGCGACATCTTCTTTGGTGATACGACCGTCTTTACCGGAGCCAGACAGGGTGGCCAGATCAACACCCTTTTCGTTGGCCAGCTTGCGGGCTGACGGGCTAGCAGCGGCCACGCCCTCTTCAGCTGCAGGTGTTTCAGTAGCAACCTCTGCCGCAGGGGCCGCACCGGCAGCGCCCGCAGTGAACTGCGCAATGACTTCATTGCTGAGAATTGTCTCACCTTCACCTTTGATGATTTCGGCAATGACGCCGTCGGCAGGTGCAACCACTTCCAGTACAACTTTGTCCGTTTCAATATCAACAATTAGATCATCGCGAGATACCGCCTCGCCAGGTTGTTTATGCCAAGTGGCGATGGTGCCATCCTGAACAGATTCAGGAAAAGTTGGTGCTTTAATTTCGATGCTCATTCTTTTGTTCCTTAGCGCTTTGCTAACAAAATTTTCAACCGAGGCACTACATCAGCCTCGGCTTTTATTGATTGCTTCAAAAATATTACGAGATACTTACCCGCCCTATTCGACGGTCAATGCCTCATTAATAAACCGAGTCTGCTCTTCCAAGTGAATCGACATATATCCAGCTGCCGGTGCGGCAGAGGCGTCACGCCCGACATAACTCAGATACAAATCTGGATTCAGATCATGCAAGACTCGACGCATGTGATGCTGACTACTGTACCAAGCCCCCTGATTCATTGGCTCTTCTTGACACCAAACCACTTCGCTCAGATTGCTAAACGGTGCCAACGCAGTTTTTAATTCGTCTTCAGGGAACGGATAAAGCTGCTCCAACCGAACCAAAGCCACATCTTGCTGCTGTCCTTCCATGCGCGCTTCAAGTAAATGGTAATAGACTTTACCGCTACACAAAACGACTCGCTTGACGCCTTCGGGAGCCAGTTCCTGCTCTCCAATTACGTTCTTGAAAGAGCCTTCGGCCAGCTCTTCTAGAGAAGAAGTTGCCAGTTTATGTCGCAAGATCCACTTAGGGCTCATGACCACCAACGGACGACGCATAGGGCGAACCGCTTGACGACGTAGTAAATGGAAAACCTGTGCCGGCGTGGTTGGAATGCAAACTTGAATGTTGTGCTCAGCACACAATTGCATGTAACGCTCTAAACGTGCGGAAGAATGCTCTGGGCCCTGACCTTCATAACCGTGCGGTAAAAGCATGGTTAAGCCGCATAAACGACCCCACTTATGCTCGCCACTGGTAATGAACTGATCGATAACGACCTGTGCGCCGTTGGCAAAGTCACCAAACTGTGCCTCCCAGATAACCATCGCATTTGGGGTGGTTGTGGCGTAACCATACTCAAACGCCAGCACCGCCTCTTCTGACAGGAAGGAATCATAGATATCGAACGGAGGCTGTTCTTCGCTCAGATTACCTAGAGGAACGTAGCTAGAACCGTCTTTCTGATTGTGAACAACAACGTGGCGATGTGAGAAGGTACCACGCCCAACATCTTGTCCGGTTAGACGAACACGAGTGCCCTCTTCCAGAATGGTGGCGTACGCCAAGGTCTCAGCCATACCCCAATTAATGGGCATTGCACCACCAGCCATTTTACGACGGTCATCATAAATTTTCTGAACTTGACGCTGTACCTGAATACCATCAGGAACTTCACACATTTTCTGTGCAAGCTCTTGCAACGCTTTTAGGTCATAGCCGGTGTTGGCTGGTGTTTTCCAGTCGTGACCGATATAAGGCGTCCAATCGACAAATAGTGATTTGTCGGGTTCACTGACCAAACCTTGTGCCACGTGCTCGCCGCGATCCAAAGCAGCGCGGTAATTGTTGGCCATTTCATCAGCTTCCGCCTGACTAACAACACCTTCTGCGACCATTTTCTCGGCAAACAAAGTACGGGTCGTCTTTTGCTTGCGAATAGTCTGATACATTAATGGTTGGGTTGAAGACGGCTCGTCGGTTTCATTGTGACCGCGACGACGATAACAAACCAAATCAATAACCACGTCTTTTTTAAACTCGTAGCGATAATCCATCGCCAACAGGGTCACAAACAAAACCGCTTCTGGATCGTCAGCGTTTACGTGAAAAACGGGGGCTTCGACAACTTTAGCGACGTCAGTACAATACTCAGTAGAGCGAGCATCCTCGCGTCGACTAGTGGTGAAACCAACCTGATTATTGATGACGATATGCAGCGTACCACCGGTACCATATGCACGGGTCTGAGACATTTGGAACGTCTCCATCACCACACCCTGACCAGCAAACGCGGCATCACCGTGCACTGAAATAGGAACAACTTTGCTACCCAGTGGATCTTCACGTCGATCCTGACGCGCTCTCACCGAACCCTCAACAACGGGAGAAACAATCTCCAAGTGTGATGGGTTAAATGACATCGCCAAATGCACTTCACCACCAGGCGTCATGACATTTGAAGAAAAGCCCTGGTGATATTTCACATCACCGGAACTATCAATAATTCTTTTACCTTCAAACTCGTTGAACAAGTCTGTTGGGTTCTTACCCAAGGTATTGACCAAGGTATTGAGTCGACCACGGTGAGCCATACCCAGCACAATCTCTTTTGCGCCATGCTCGCCTGCACGACGAATCAAACCATCCAAAAGAGGAATAAAACTCTCACCACCTTCGAGACCAAAACGCTTGGTACCGGGATACTTTGAATCTAAGTGACGCTCTAGGCCTTCTGCTGCCGTCACACGCTCAAGAATTCTCTTGCGGAAATCAGATTCAAACGTCGGGTTTGAACGCACACTTTCCAAACGCTGCTGCAACCATTGTTTCTCAGCAAAGTTGGTAATGTGCATAATTTCTGGGCCGACGGAGCCACAGTAAGTCTGCTCTAGAGAATCAATAATCTCTTTAAGAGTCGCCTCTTCTTTACCAAAAAAGGTATTACCGGTTTGAAACACAGTATCGAGATCGGCGGGAGTCAATCCATGGAAAGCCATATCCAAGTCAGGAACTTGCTCTCGCTCCATTAACCCTAATGGATCCAGTGCGGCTTTTTGGTGACCACGGAAACGATATGAGCTGATCAACTGAACGACTTTAATCTGCTTGCGTTCATGCTCAATATTGGCACCACCAGAACCTGGGGCCGCCAAAGGACGCGCGCGATTTTTACCGAGCAACTCAAAATGCTCTCGTATAACCGAGTGAGGAGTATCTTGGGAAACGACGCCTTCTACACGTGGCAACTGATCAAAATAGTTGCGCCACTCTTCCGGGACGGCGTTAGGATCATGTAAATAGGTATCGTAGAGTTCTTCGACATAGGCAGCGTTCCCACCGGAGATATGGGAAGTACTCCAAAGTCGCTCCATGATGCTGTCTTGCATTTGTGCCCACCTTAAAACAGGGCATAGCTGTCCATGCAAGCAAATATGGCATGCCTACCTATCTGACACGGCTTCACCGTCCGCAATCTCGCCGATGAGACCTCTTCCCGGCGTATAGACTGCTTCTGTTTGCACAGCTCATCGATTGGAGTGATCCATCAATGCTCAAAAGTGCGTGAACCCCGTGAGAAACAAGCAAACTCGCTTATCTACCTCACACAGTTAGCTCGGGACCCAAGTTTATCAGGCTGCCCGATATACCCCTGCTATTACTAGCGATTAGCTAACAGTAAAAAACCTTATCTTTTGGATAGGGTTTCGTTCTTTTCCGGACATTGATCTCTGTCGAGACATGCCCAAATCTATAATTTTTATAAAGCGGATTCCTCGAGCCTCGCACTTATGCAAGCACTTAAGGAATCGCTAGGGTCTCTGCACTAAATTCGGTACTGACAGCCGCCTCTATAGTGGGCGGCTTTTGTCATTTTCTAGGTACCGCTTTGAATCAACATATTACGAATATGGCCAATGGCGCGAGTTGGATTCAAGCCCTTCGGACATACTGACACACAGTTTTGAATACCGTGACAGCGGAAAACGCTGAACGGGTCATCCAAATTAGCCAGACGATCTTCAGTCGCAGTATCACGGCTATCGGCCAAGAAACGGTAGGCTTGAAGCAAACCAGCAGGACCAATGAATTTATCCGGATTCCACCAGAAAGATGGGCAACTGGTTGAGCAGCATGCACATAAAATACACTCGTAAAGACCGTCCAACTTGGCACGTTCTTCTGGAGACTGCAGACGCTCAATGGCGGGCGCAGGCGTATCATTTTGCAGGAATGGCTCGATCTTTTTGTATTGAGCGTAAAACTGGCTCATATCAATAACAAGATCACGAATCACTGGCAAGCCAGGTAACGGACGCAAAATCAGAGTGTTCTTTTCTACACACTCAGACAAAGGCTTGATACAAGCCAAACCGTTTTTGCCGTTGATGTTCATGCCATCGGAACCACATACACCTTCACGGCATGAGCGGCGGAAAGCCAAGCTGCTATCTTGCGCTTTCAGCAATTCAAGTACGTCCAATACCATCAGGTCTTTGCCTTCGGTATCGATTTCGTAGCTCTGCATGTAAGGCGCTGAGTCAGTCTCAGGATTGTAACGATAAACTTCTACTTTCAACATTAGTCAGCCCCCAATTAGTAGGTACGAATCTTAGGTTCGAACGCTTCCATGGTCTTAGGCGCGAAGTTAACCGCACGCTTGCCCACACGTTTGTCTTCTGGGTAGTACATTGAGTGGCACAACCAGTTTTCATCATCACGATCTTGGAAATCTTCACGTGCGTGCGCACCGCGAGACTCTTTACGCTCTTCCGCAGCAATGGCAGTCGCCTCAGCCACTTCCAACAAGTTTTGCAGCTCAAGCGCTTCAACACGAGCGGTGTTGTAGGCGTTGGATTTATCAGAAAGCTTAACGTTAGAGATACGCTCACGCAGATCAGCCAATTTCTTGATGCCATCTTGCATGAATTCACCTTTACGGAATACACCAAAGTGATTCTGCATCGTGTTCTGTAGCTCTTTGCGCAACTCAGCAGCGCCTTCACCATTGTTGGTGTTATTCAAGTTGTTCAAACGAGAAGTTGCGGCCTCGAGATCAGACTCGCTCGCTTCGCGGTGTTCAACACCTTCACGCAGGGCTTTCTCAATGAACAAGCCAGATGCGCGACCAAATACCACCAGATCAAGCAGTGAGTTACCACCCAAACGGTTAGCGCCGTGCACAGATACACAAGCCACTTCACCACAGGCGTAGAAACCATCGATTACTTTATCATTGCCATCGGCATCAACAGTCAAGGCCTGACCATCAACGTTGGTTGGAATACCGCCCATCATATAGTGACAAGTAGGAACAACTGGGATTGGCTCTTTAACCGGGTCTGCGTGAGCAAAAGTACGAGACAGCTCGAGAATACCTGGCAGCTTGGCATTCAGAGTTTCTTCACCCAAGTGATCCAATTTCAGGAATACGTGATCCCCTTCAGGACCACAACCGCGCCCATCCAGAATCTCAAGCACCATCGAACGAGCAACAACGTCACGACCGGCAAGATCTTTAGCGTTTGGTGCATAGCGCTCCATGAAACGCTCGCCATCTTTGTTGACCAAATAACCGCCTTCACCGCGACAGCCTTCAGTAACCAAAACACCGGCACCGGCAATACCGGTTGGGTGGAACTGCCACATCTCGATGTCTTGAACAGGGAAACCTGCACGCAAAGACATACCGATACCATCACCAGTATTGATGTGAGCATTAGTGGTAGAGGCGTAAATACGACCCGCGCCACCTGTAGCAAATACGGTTGCCTTAGACTTAACGTAAACTACTTCACCGTCTTCGATGTTCATGGCGATAACGCCTGTCACCACACCGTCTTGGTTTTTCACAAGATCAATGGCAAACCACTCATTCAGGAATACAGTGTCGTTCTTTACATTGCCTTGATACAAGGTATGCAGCAAAGCGTGACCGGTACGGTCAGCAGCAGCACAAGTACGTGCAGCCTGGCCACCACGACCAAAATCTTTGGACTGACCACCGAATGGACGCTGATAGATACGACCTTCTTCTGTACGAGAGAAAGGCATACCCATGTGATCCAGCTCATAAACAGCTTCAGGACCTACATTACACATGTACTCGATAGCGTCTTGGTCACCGATATAATCGGAACCCTTAACGGTATCGTACATGTGCCAACGCCAATCATCATTGGGGTCATCTGAAGCAATCGCACAGGTAATACCACCTTGGGCAGACACGGTGTGAGAGCGAGTTGGAAATACTTTAGTAATTACTGCGGTTTTGTAGCCGGACTGGGCCAGCTGAAGCGCAGCGCGCATACCAGCACCGCCGCCACCTATTACAATACCGTCGAAAGAAATCGTACGCATATTAGACATTGCTTAAAATCCCCACAAAATTTCGATACCCCAAACCACGTAGGTCACGGTGACCACGCCGAGCGCCATCTGCGCTATAACACGCAAAACAGTGGCCTTAGCCCCCATCATGCGGTTGGTTAGGTAATCAGTTAATACAGCCCACAAACCAATCCAAGCGTGAGCAGCTAGGGAAAGCAAAGTGATCAAACTGAAGACGCGCATCCACAGAGTGCTATAAAGCTCTTTCCATTCTGTGTAACCCACATCAGGTGTCGTTAAGATGAAGCCAACCAGAAACACAACGTAAGCAGCCATGGCAACGCCACTGACTCGTTGAATCATCCAATCATAAAGGCCGCTACGGCCGAAACTTGTTACTGCGGTTACCATACCCATACTCCCGCTAATACGATTAAGACGATAGCAACTACCAAAGCGATTTTCGCGCCGGTTTGGCCACCCTCTAAGGTTTCACCAATTCCACAATCCATAATTAGATGACGAATACCCGCTACCATATGGTAGGCAAGCGCCGCCAAGGTTCCCCAGATAAGGAACTGATAGATTGGGTTTTGTAACCCTTCTTTTAATGCAGCAAAGCTTTCTTCTGACTCCAAGCTGGCGTCGAGCATACAAAGCAGAATTGCAACACCGGCAAACAGGATTACCCCTGAAATACGATGAAGAATGGAAACATAGGCCGTTATAGGAAGTTTTATTGTGGCAAGGTCAAGATTGACAGGTCTGTTCTTGTTCACGGTTGAGTCACACCTTTTTTCGCCTGTAGACAGGCATTATGTAGATTACGCTTTAACTATCTCAATAGATGAGATTTTTAAGTCGCACATCCCCCAAGCATAGGCAGCCAACACAATTTGTGCCAACCAGCCCCTCGCAAGACGCGCGAAATTATAGAGAGACGCCTGTAAAAAAACAACAAAATAGCGACGCATCAGTCACTTAGTTCGACTAAAGTTCAATTTTATTTAGCCAGTAAAGTCGTAAAAATCAACAATGAGGCCATTTAGTAGCCTCCCGCACCATTATCGAGCCAAGTGCACCACTGGCGACCACAATTTTCTATACTGGGGGCGAACACGGCAAATTTAGACTATCTTTGGGAATATCTCGTATTTTACAGACCAATATCAATTGACAATCCAATCGGGCACTTTATAGTGTGCCCCGCCTCACAGTCCGTTTTAGTGTCGCTGAAGATGACAAAAAGCGGGTTTGTACATACATTCTTTACAACAGGAGTCCGTAATGACTGATAAGAAAGCGCACCTTTCGGTCGACGGTTTGGAAGCATCCATCGAATTACCGATCTATTCTGGTACCATTGGCCCAGACGTAATCGACGTCACCAGCCTAACCAGCAAAGGTTACTTCACTTACGATCCCGGCTTTATGTCCACCGGATCATGCGAATCCAAACTGACTTACATCGACGGCGGTAAAGGCGTCTTACTGCACGGCGGCTACCCCATTGAGGAGCTTGCCAACAAGTCAGACTACCTGGAAACTTGCTACTTGCTGCTAAATGGCGAACTGCCAAACGCAGAGCAAAAGAAAGAATTTGTAGACATCATCACCAACCACACCATGGTTCACGAGAATATTGCCCGCTTCTTCCGCGGCTTCCGTGCAGATGCCCACCCAATGGCAATCATGTGTGGCGTTGTTGGCGCACTGTCTTCCTTCTACCACGATTCACTGGACATCAACGACGAAGAGCATCGCAAGATCTCTGCTCACCGCCTGATTGCCAAAATGCCTACTCTGGCAGCCATGACTTACAAGCACCACGTTGGTCAGCCGTTCATGTATCCAAACAACAAGCTCTCATACTCTGAGAACTTTCTTCACATGATGTTTGGCACTCCTTGCGACGACCCAGAAGTCAATCCTGTTTTGGCTCGCGCCATGGACAAGATCTTCCTGTTGCACGCCGACCATGAGCAAAACGCTTCAACCTCTACCGTACGTCTGGCTGGCTCTTCTGGCGCCAACCCGTTTGCCTGTATCGCCGCTGGTATTGCTACCCTGTGGGGCCCTGCTCACGGCGGAGCCAACGAAGCTGTACTGAACATGCTGGAAGAAATCGGCACTGTAGATCGCATTGATGAGTTTGTTGCTAAAGCGAAAGACAAAAACGATCCTTTCCGTCTGATGGGCTTCGGTCACCGCGTTTACAAGAACTTTGACCCTCGCGCCAAAGTAATGAAAGAGACCTGTGACGAAGTACTGACGGAGCTTGGCCTAGAGAACGATCCTCTGCTCGCTATCGCCAAACGTCTTGAGCAGATTGCTCTGGAAGACGAATACTTCATCCAGAAGAAGCTTTACCCCAACGTAGACTTCTACTCTGGCATCATCATGAAGGCAATCGGCATCCCAACTGATATGTTCACTGTTATCTTTGCTACCGGTCGCACCGTTGGCTGGATTGCTCACTGGCATGAAATGATCAGTAATTCATACAAGATTGGTCGTCCTCGCCAGCTGTATAAAGGCTACGCTCCACGTGAGTTTCCGCCTCTGGAAGAGCGCAAGTAAGCACTCTTTCAATTCATAAAAAAGGCCGCTATCGCGGCCTTTTTTATGAGCAGTACAAGAATGTAGTATAACTACAGTTTATATCACTACATCAATCAACTAAATCTGCATGCCAACTCCTTGTGCCATCAAAGCCAACAAGCCTGCAATTAACAATAATACCCCTCCACCTTCCAATAGAACTGCACGCCAACGCTGATGCACACCAGCCACAATATCCGCCCTTTCAGCACGACACCGAGACTCATCATTGGCCGCATCACCAACGTAGTGTAACGACAACTCTCGACATCGTAGACGCGCATACTCAACCTTTACGCTAGTGTGCTTGCGACGGGAAGACTCAATGGCCAATTCCCATATCGACGCCTTACAACGCTGCAGCCGTATCTCTCGAGCAGCAACGGCCAACGCTTTGCGATCAACAGCCATAACAACAACCAAACCACATCAATACCCAACTGTAACTCTAGTTAAGACGTCAATGTCAGCAAAAGCAAACACGTTATTAGTGACTATACTTGACAGAGCCTGGCAAGGCTCATGAAGCATCCAATAAAAACCACTCCTAAAGCTCTAGGGCGCATCGGCCGATAGCGGTATATCCCGTGTCACCCAACCTGTTGAGGACTCACATGAAACTAAACAGTCACAGTCTCCAAGCCCGCTTGATATTGCTGGTCATGGGAGGACTGCTATCTCTGTTAACCGTATCTATTCTCTCTATGTCCGCCCTCAATGACAGCTTGGCAGACTATCGAGAGCTACTGCACGAACACGTACGAATTGAAAACAGCATTAATCAGATGAACTTTACCTTTAAGGTGCAGGTTCAAGAGTGGAAAAACACTCTCCTCAGAGGTTATGACAACTCCAATCGAGAGAAATACTGGGGCCGCTTCAAACAGCGTCAAGACGAAATCCAAAACCTCGGAAATCAGTTAATCCCCTCAATCAAAGCCCCAGACAAACAAGCACAAGTACGCGAATTTATCGATTCGCATGCCACCATGGGCACCAAATACAACCAAGGTTTCAATGACTTTGTTGCAGCGGATTATGACCCAAAAGCAGGCGATAAAGCCGTAAAAGGCATGGACCGCGCGCCCTCAAAACTACTCACCAACGCTGCGGCAGACTTCGCCAAAGAAAGAGCAGACTTCGCCAAGCTCGTCGAAGAGCACAGCGAAAGCGTCAGTTTTTGGTCGCTCGTTGCCGTCATATGCGTCACACTGATTGTTATAGGGTTTCTCTGGTTAGTGCTTAAAAATGCCTTTCTAAACCCGCTGTCGATTGTCATGGGAAAAATTACTCAACTGTCAGAAGGCGACTTCACCGCCACCATCGACACCTCCGGCAACGATGAACTCGGACAACTCTCACGCAACTTAAGCCACATGCAATCTGAGATTGTCGAAGTATTGACCCGAGTGAAAAACACCTCAAATGAACTGCAGACCGCGTCTCAATCAATTAATCAGACGGCCAGCAATATCACTCAGCATACAGGCGCCACCGAGCAATACACCGATCAAGTTTCCAACGCCATTAGTGAAATGTCTGACACAGTGCAAGATGTTGCCGCCAACGCCGCCGGTGCCGCCGATGCCGCCCAGCAAGCCGATCAGAATGCTCAGCAAGGCTTGAAAGTAATGGATGAGACGATCACCTCGATCAACGCCCTCTCCGACGAAGTTGATCGAGTCGCCAACGCCATGAACCAATTAGAGAAAGATACGGCCAGCGTGGGAGCCGTACTCGACGTTATCAAAGGCATTGCAGAGCAGACCAACCTGCTAGCACTGAATGCCGCTATCGAAGCGGCTCGCGCTGGCGAGCAAGGACGAGGTTTTGCAGTAGTGGCCGACGAAGTTAGAGCCTTGGCGCAACGCACCCAAGAATCTACAGAAGAGATTCAACAAATTATCGAAACGGTACAAAATGGCGCAGCGCAAGCGGTAAAAGCGATGGAAGGCAGTCAGGAACAAACGCGTAACACCGTGGAGCTGGCGACCAATGCCGGTGGCTCGATTCAAGAAATTACCGGCTCAGTCACCAGCATTCGCGATATGAATACTCAAATTGCAACGGCCGCGGAGCAACAGAGTTGCGCTGCCGATGAGATTCGTAAAAACGTGGAAAGTATGGCCGGTCTCGCTAGAGATGCACACTCAAGCGCTCAAGAATCTACCGCCGTCGCCAATCGCCTGGATGAATCGTCAAACGATCTGAGCCAACTCATTGCACGGTTTAGAACCTAATCTGGGTCACGAGACCTAGCGCAACCGTTAAGCCCTAGGTCTTAATTTGAATCCCGTACTGAATTCAGTCGGGAGATAATCCCGCAGTATTGGTATTGAGTGAATACCACCGCCCGGCGCACTAATTATTTGGTCAGCTCTTCCAACATGCGCTTATTGACCTCACCCCATTGCGGTAAACTCTGCTGGCTATTGGCTTTTAACTTTCTACCCCGAGCCTTGGCCAGCCACAAACCCTCACCATTAAAGCTGTAGATCGGCAGTAAATCGGTGCGCTGCGATGCGGGTAAAATGGTTTTATTGATATTGTCGAGAATTAAAGGCTCTGCCTCAGGCGAAGGGTAGTAGGCCAGCACCATATGCGCCTGATTGTAATCGAGAGCTTTGACATAGGTAATGCGTATCTTTTCGGTATCCACACCAATTTCACTGAGGGTGAAATACTTGCCGATGGAAAAATCCTCGCAATCCCCGCCATTAGTGGCCAGAGTCTCAATTGGGGTGGCCCAGTAGTCCTCTTTTTTCCAATGTTCTAAGTCACTCACCCACTCAATTTGATTGAAGAAGTCGTTGGCAGAGATAATTTTTTCCCTATCGCTCAAGGTTCCAATGCGATTGCTCGACAGCATTAGGTCCTGCCAATTTTCGACTCGTAGCCGGGCCTCACGATCGTATTTACGCTCGATAAACTCAAAAACTTTTTCATCCATATCGAGAAACTGAGCTGATGCAAGTGTCGCAAACCCAGCTACAAACAACGCCGATCCGACCAACTGAACCCATCCCTTGAGGGGCAGTTTTTTCATCCAGCTCGACTCCACATTCACAATTAGCTACAACCTCAAAACGCAAAAAGTATAGAACACCTGATCGCAGGCAATATCAACCGCGAAACACTTACGCCACCTTAGTAGTTGTTGTCGGCAAAAAAAAGCGAAAATCCAGCCAGTCGCAAAATAATGAATTTCAGGATACAATTCCGCACTGCGAAACAACCTTACTACTCATAAATATGGCAGACAGCGCCCAAAAAGGCATTTTATTTGTGTTAGCAACCGCATTGGTGGGAAGCACTGCGGCGGCAGCTGGCAAGCTGGCATCGCAGGATCTTGACACGCCCATGATTGTGTTTGTACAGTACGCTATCTGTCTGATGGTGATGGTGCCTCGGTTCGCCAAGCAGGGCATAAGCTCACTGAAGACCCAGCGCCTAAAGACTCATCTTATTCGCGGCGCCGGGGGGTGGATCAGCTTTTTCGCATTCTACAGCGCCCTCGCCGATATCCCCTTGGTCGATGCCAACCTCTTGCGCAATACCGCCCCACTCTTTGTACCACTCATCGTCTTCCTCTGGTCGAGTACATTGGTGCCGCGCAACCGCTGGATCCCGCTCATTTTGGGATTTGTTGGGGTGGCGATTATTCTGCGCCCCGATACTGGCGGCGAAGGCTTTAACTACGCCTACCTAGTGGGCCTGAGTTCGGGGGCACTGCTGGCGGTCTCCATGGTCGGCACTCGCTTGCTGTCTCATTCAGAGAGCAGCGGTACCATTATGTTCTATTATTTCGCCCTGTCTTTCGTCCTGAGCACACCTTTTGCCATTGCTAACTGGCAAACAATCCCTCTGCAAAGCTGGCCTTATTTAATCTACATCGGTGTATCGATTTTTATCGCCATGTGGCTCTACACCAAAGCCTACAGCTACGCCAAACCCAGCTTAGTATCACCCATCAGCTACTTCTCTGTGGTCTTCTCTGGGCTCATTGGTTGGCTGATCTGGGGGCACGTGCCCACGCTCTTATCAGTAGCGGGTATGGGTATCGTCATTTGTGCCGGTATTTGCACGGTTTACTTGGGCAATGGCGATCAACAAGCGACCGCGCCGCCCTCCTCCAACACGAAAGGATAACTATGGCTGTCTTTCAAGCACTTGAACCGCCCTTCAATAAGTTACTGGGATTTGTCGTCGAAGAATGGCAAGAGGGACACGCCCGCATTGAGGTCGAGGTCCAACCTGAACACGGCAATTCCCACGGAATTCCCCACGGCGGTTTTCTCTGTAGCTTATTGGATGTTGCCACAGCCCTTCCCGGTATCTATTGCCCGCATCCGGACCGTATTCGACGCGCATTGACGCTGTCACTGAACACAAGTTTTGTCGGTCAAGCGTCATCGCGTCATCTCTATGCGATCGGCAAGATTACCAGTGCAGGCTATAAGATTTTCCACTCTAGCGCAGAGGTCTTCGACAGCAACGATCGCCTGCTCGCGACGGGCCACGCTATGCTTAAATACCGCAAAGGGTGTGAAAGTCTCGAAGGTATGGCACTGGAAGACTGGCACGCCCTGACACAAAAATAGCCTCCATGACTCAGCAACGATTTACAGACATGTGTAAAATTCCAATCGCTAGGAGTAAGGCGTGACTCAGATTCCTGGACTTCCCCGTCAACCGGGCGAAGAAACTGACAGAAAATTTATTGAAGCGCTGGCCCGCGGGCTGGATGTGTTGCGAGCCTTTCAACCGGGCGATGGTTTTCTCGGCAATCAAGAAATTGCCCAGCGCACTGGGCTGCCAAAATCGAGTGTGTCGAGACTCACTTACACACTCACGCAATTGGGGTATCTCACCTACTCGGATCGCATGGAGAAATATCAACTCGGCAGCGGCGTATTGGCGCTGGGCTACGCCTTTGTTTCTAATTTGGCCATTCGCCAAATCGCCAAACCACTGATGCAGGAACTCGCCAACAATACGGGAACCTCTGTCGGACTGGCCGATCGCGATCGATTAAAAATGATCTACGTGGAGTACTGTTCGCCGGTTAATGTCATGGCATTTCGTCACGAAGTGGGGGATCGCGTACCGCTGGCGACTGGGTCTGCTGGACGCGCTTACATCGCCTCTCTCGCTCAAGATGAGCGTGATTTCTTTTATCAGCACATGGAAAAACGCTACCCGGAACAATGGGCCGAGTGGAAACGCGGTATTGAAGACAGCCTTCGCTGCTTTGAAGAAAAGGGCTTTTGCCGCTCTTACGGTGACTGGAACGAAGACGTGAATGGTATATCCGTGCCCATCACCTTGGGCAAGAACACGACCTATAGCTTTAACGCCGGTGGCCCTGCCTATCGCCTATCGCCTGAGTTTCTGGAGCAAGAAGTTGCACCGCTGCTAAAGAACATGGTGCGTAATATCGAAGCAACGCTGATACGTTATTAACAGATAAAGACCTAGCACTCCAATAGATGAAACTCGGTTGGTAAGGGGCTAAGGCAACGCATTGTGTCACAACTTGCCGACACCTCAACTCGCAGCATTAAGTTGGTCAGTCCGCTAGGCTATGAGCAATAGTATTTGTTATACGAGACACCCCTTCATGGCCGACGACAACACAACTCAACATACTCGAACGATCATCGAGCAGTATAGTGAACACTGGCAAGCGCTAGATCTTGAGGCCATTCTCGCCCTCTACGCCGATGACATTGAGTACTTCGATTTCTTCGCCAATGAAAAAATACCCTTTCATGAATTGCGCGATTATGTCTCGCTCAGCCTACCTCGCTCGCCCAAAAGTGCGATTCGATCAATGGACCGCATTCGCGTCGATGGCGATACCGGCTTCAGCCAGTACACCTATGTTCTTGAGCAAAATGATGGCCGCGTGGTGACTTATCAAAATGCTGAGGCCATCACCGTCAAAAATGGAAAGATCATTCGTATACACGAATATTCGTCGCTCATTCATACGGATGACAGCGAACGCAGTACCGACGAAATCCGCAAACTCGGACTCACTCCTTCACGCTGCCATCTCATCTGTCAGGAACTCGAAGACTACTTCAACCTCGCCCGCCCCTTCCTCAGTCACCAGATTACCTTGGCCGATATCGCAACCCCAATGGGCTATACCCGCAATCAACTGTCCTATGTACTGAACCATTCACTGGGTCGTAGTTTTTACGAATACTTGAATGAAGCTCGAATCGCTTACCTGCTAGAGTATCGAACTAACGATGAGAGCCTTACCGAAGCCGCGCACAATGCGGGCTTCAGCTCCGTGTCCACCTTCTACAAATTTTTTAAACGCTATACCGGCACTACACCCGGTAAGTATTTCTCGCGCGACTAGTGACTAAACAGACTTTTTCGTCCGGTCCCGCTGGAATAGTTTTTCGAGCGCTAGGCCTCTATGCTAGGGCTACCTAACAGTCATTAGAAAAGCTCATGCAATACCATCCCACCAGCCTGTGGATGTCATCTTTGACCGACAATCAATCCACCACATCACGCGATCCTCTTGAACAAGATATTGACGTGGACGTGGCCATTATCGGCGCCGGCTACAGTGGCCTGTGGACCGCCTACTACCTAAAGCAAGCCGCGCCGGAACTCTCGATTGCAATATTGGAAGCTCATCAAGTTGGCTTCGGTGCCTCTGGCCGCAACGGTGGCTGGCTAATGGGAGCCATAGATGGCGAGGATTCCTTACTCGATGCACTCAGCCTCGAAGAAAAATTGCGAGCACGAAAAATTATTCACGGCATTGTCGATGAAGCAAACCGCGTTTTTCAGAAAGAAAGTATCGATTGTGATTTTTCGCACGGAGGCTACCTTTCGATGGCCGCGAGATATCCGGAGCAATTATCTCGAGCTCAGGCCTCACTGAAAGAATATCGAGCAGATGGCTATGACGAAGATGACATTCGCTGGCTGGACGCAGAGGAAGCCCGCTCTCGACTGAAACTGCGCAACACCTATGGCGCACTGTTTTCACCTCATACGGCTCGCATTCACCCCGGGAAGCTAGTTTCTGAATTAGCTCGAGTCGTAGAGAAGCTAGGCGTCACCATCTATGAGAACTCTCCCATTATCGAATTTCCACCGAATCTCCTTCGAACCGAAAAAGCGCACATCAAAGCCGATCGAACACTCATATGCACTGAAGGCTTCAGCTTTCATCAGCCTCAACAAAGGCGCTACATTCTCCCCATTCAGAGCTTGATTATTGCCACCGACCCTCTCACCGATGCTCAATGGGAGGAGATCGGCCTTCAGCACAACGAAACCTTTGACGACGCCTGTCGCCTAATCATTTATGGCCAGCGCACTGCTGACAATCGCTTGGTATTCGGCTCGCGAGGCACCTATCAGTTTGGCGGCCAACCCAAAGCGCGCTTTGAAGACACCGCAACAGAGTTTGATGCTGTGGAAGCCCTAATGCGCGACTGCTTGCCTCAACTGGGATCAACCCCTGCGCCTCATCGCTGGGGCGGCACGCTTGGAATGCCAAGAGCAGGAGCCGCCCACGCGATCTTTGACCGACAAAGCGGCATAGGCACCATCGGCAACTATGGTGGAGAAGGCGTCGGGGCATCAAACCTCATGGCTCGCACCTTGGTGGATTTGCTGCTGGGAAAAGAGTCGGAACTGACCCAGATGCCTTGGGCTCATTACGGCACCCTCCAACAGCACGCTCGCCGCTGGGAAGTGGAGCCTTTGCGCTGGCTGGGTTACCGAGCCATTCTCAATACCTTCGTTTATGAAGAATCGGTATTGAGCAATGACAGCAGTTCGATATGGAAGCGACGCGCCATTAATGGCTTGGCGAGCGCCGCAAAAAAGATTCTGTGATCTTTATCTAAACTTGAGTGCAATCGAAAGTGATTCAGTGAATAGCGCCCCTATCCCCCTTATCCTCCTATCTAAAGGTACACCGAGGGAATGGGGGGTATTAGCGCAGCAGCTCGGATACGTTAAACGCCATTTCCAAAACTTGATCTGCATTTAAGCGCGGATCACATTGTGTTCTATAGCGGTTGGCCAAGTCTGCCTCGGAAACCCGGTAGGCACCGCCCACACACTCCGTCACTCGCTGGCCGGTCATTTCCAAATGAATGCCACCCGGATGGGCACCTTCTGCGCGCAGCACTTGGAAGAATTGCTGTATTTCCATCAAGATACGATCGAAGGAGCGCGTCTTAAAATCATTAGACGCTTTCACGGTATTGCCGTGCATTGGATCACTGGACCAAACCACCTTGCGCCCCTCTTGTGTCACGCGACGGGCAAGCTCTGGGAGTTTCTCGCCCAACACATCGGCCCCCATGCGCGTAATCAACGTTAAACGACCCGCTTCGTTATTGGGATTGAGGGCGTCAATCAGGCGCAACAGTTCATCACCAGTGATTGAAGGTCCAACCTTTACACCGATAGGGTTGTGAATGCCTCGCATAAACTCGATATGAGCCGCATCCAGTTGACGAGTGCGCTCGCCAATCCACAACATGTGTGCCGCACAGTTGTACCAGTGACCAGTCATGCTGTCGCGTCTTGTTAATGCTTCTTCGTAGTTTAACAACAGTGCTTCATGGGAGGTGTATAAATCGGTTTCTCGCAAGACTGGAGTGTTCTCACTGGTGATTCCCATCACTTGCATAAAGGATAAAGCATCACGTATTTCGTGAGCCAACTGCTGATATTGCTCGCACTGTTCGTTGCCCGAAACAAAGCCCAAATTCCAACCGTTCACTTGGTGTAAATCTGCCAATCCACCATGAGCAAAAGCGCGCAATAGATTCAACGTAGCGGTGGACTGATGATAGGCACGCAACATACGCTGGGGGTCTACCTCTCTTGCCTCGGGGGTGAATTCAGGGCCATTAACAATATCGCCACGAAAGCTCGGCAGTTCAATACCGTCTCGCACCTCGGTATCTGCTGAGCGAGGCTTGGCAAATTGACCGGCAATACGACCCACTTTCACCACTGGCTTGCGACCGGCATAAGTCAAAACGATAGCCATTTGCAAGATCACTTTGAAAGTATCGCGAATGTTGTCTGCTGAGAAATCGACAAAGCTCTCAGCACAATCTCCGCCCTGCAGCAAAAACGCGTTCCCTTCCGCCACTTCCGCCAATTCTCTGCGCAGCTGGCGTGTCTCTTCAGCAAACACGAGCGGTGGCAAAGTCGACAATTGATTTTCAACATCCGCCAAAGCCAAACCGTCGCGATAGCGTGGTTGTTGATGTGCAGTTTTCGTGCGCCAAGAAGCCGGTGACCAAGGTTGTGAGTTAGTCTGTGCGGATGAGTTGTCGTTGGAGCTAGGTTCGGAAATCATTCAAGTTCTCTACAAATTAAGCAACGCAGCCACCGCATAGGCACTGACCGCGAGAATAAGTGTGGCGGAAGTATAAACTAAGAGGCCGGTATTTCGGGCTCGATCATGGATAAAATTTCCGCGAAGTTTTCGTTCGTTGGGTAGCGACCCGAAGTCCAACCCAAACGCACAATAACAGCGTTTTTTGAAGGAACAACCATGACCACTTGTTTGCGATTGCCCAAGGCGGCAAAACTGTCTTGCGGCAGGTCAGGCCAACGCAGCGACGCATCGCCTGCATTCAACCAAAACTGGTAACCGTAACTTTTGGTATTGGTTGATTTATTGGGAGCCAAGGCACGATCTACCCAATCTTCGGTCACTAATCGATGTCCATTAAGTTCTCCGCGATTGAGCATCAATTGACCTATTTTAGCCCAGTCTCTGGCACTGGCGTACAAATAGGAGCTTCCTACCGGCACCCCACTGGGGTCTGTTTCAAACACAAAATCTTGCAGCGCCAGCGGTTCACGCAGAGCCTGATGTAAGAAATCCATCTGCGACTGCGGGCTATTCCCGGTGCGCTCAAAGATTAGCTTGGAGAATAAATTGGTGGTACCCGATGAATACTCAAAGATTTCACCGGGTACATGAATCAACGGCGCAGCCAAGGGCAACTCTGCGGCAGTGTTCGCTGTGAATAGCATGTCGGTCACCCCCATGCCTGGCTCATAGGTTTCCGGAAAATCCAAACCGCTGCTCATATGCAGCAGATCTTCAAAGCGAATACTGCGGCGTTGATCTTCACTCCACTCGTCAAACACCGGTTGCTTCTGAGTATCCAAAAGATTGGTCATCTCCAAATGTCCCACCAACAAAGCGGTGACACTCTTCGCCATCGACCAGCCGAGCAACTTGGAGCCTGAGTCGAACCCATCGGCGTAACTTTCAGCGACGAGCTGTCCGTCTTTTACCAGCAGTAGTGCTCGAGTATTTAAACCCTTGGCATTGTCTTCTTGCATCAGACTATTGAGCTTAGTCTGCCATTCAGACTCAATCGCAGAACCACCGCTGCCTATGGGCCAGTCTTCCACGGACTGCACCACCTCTGGCACAACCACCTGATCCAATGCTTGTGTATCACCGATAGACAAACTGCATCCCAAACCCTCGCGATATTGTGCCCGCGTGGTTTTCACTCCTAACAAACTGGCGCTCACCGACTTCTGTTGTTGATCATATTCAAGATCCAGTAGCTTCAGCGCCGGCGAATAGGACTGCAGATCGATAAATGCTTGCTCCTCACTAAGACCTGATACGTAGTGCCCGGAGCAAGCCAATTTCGCCCCCATACCAGTGAGCATGGAGGGAGAGTTCACCATATAGCTGGGACTCACGCCCGCGATTGAAGCCGCAACAATTGCCAACGACAGGACTAGAACAAATATGGATAGCGTTTTTTTCACGGGCCTTCCTTTTTATTTTGGTTGCCACCATCGAGGATTCACGGCAGGCTCAAATTCAGAAAGCACACTCTACTCACATTCTGTTCGTGATCAAAGCGGCGAAACTGATCAGTCAATAGACTATTGAGGATGTGACGAGGGCTATACTATTGATTACAACAATAATCCTTTTGCAGCGGACTCTCTTATGACAAAAAAGATCGGCTACCTATGTCGGGGCTGTAGCTATCAAGGTAGGCAGTTTCCCCAAGGAGTGTGTCCCGCCTGCGGCTCTTCGCAGATACAAAGAGTTCAAGACAGCGAGGCTGCGGAGACCACACTCCCACGCTGGCGTCTGCTCCTATTGGCAGGGCTTTGGGGCTATCTTGCCTACGCACTGTGGGATAAGTTTAGCGTCTAGCCTCCTAGACTAATGGCCTAAAAACACCTTTACCTTTCTGCTCATCCATATGAAGATGGATTCAACTGGTACCATCGTACCACTTTGTATAGCAGAGCCGGATCTTCAGCATAGCGTAAAGCTAGAACAACAGCGTATTGGAGCATACAACGGTGATACTAGTAGCCCTTAGACGACGAAAAGACCTGCAATGAGTAGCAGCGCCCTAATCTCTCTCGGTATATTTATAGTCGCCCCTGCGCTCTTGATCTTGCTCACCGAACACTACCGCTGGGCCAAAAAAGCGGGAGCGATCGTACTTTGCTACGCCTGTGGTTTACTGTGGGGGAATGCTGATTTTCTGAAAAGTGAGATCGAGAGCAGTGATCTCGCTCAAATTCAGAGCCAATTTGCCGACATTGCCATTGCCATGGCGCTGCCTATGCTGCTGATGACGTTGGATGTGAAACGCTGGCGACGACATGCCAACCGCGCCATTTTGTCGATGCTGTTTGCAACCACTGCCGTGGTCACCATAAGCTCGGCACTGTTCTTTCTGTTACCCACCGAGGGCGACAACACCATTGATGCATCGCATCTCGCCGGTATGGCCGTTGGCGTCTACACCGGAGGCACCCCCAACCTGGCGGCCATCAAAGCGGGTCTGGATATTCCCAACGCCCACTACCTAATCTTCCACAGCCTCGACACCTTAGTGGGCGCCTTCTATTTGATGTTTATGTTGTCCGTGGCCATTCCGTTGATACGTCGCTGGCTGCCCTATTCGGCGTCCAACGCCCAAAATAACAACTCGTCGCTATCGAGCCAAGATAACGTCGACAGGAGCGACACCTCCGCTCGAGCCCTAGATGTTTATGGCGAAGACTACAAACCATTGTTGCAACCGCGATATTGGATCCAGCTTGGATACATTACCCTGCTAAGCTTGCTGTGTGTTGGATTGGCAGTCGCAATAACAGACTGGGCCGTAACCCATCTCGACTGGCAAAGCCCCACCGCCCTCACGATTGTCTTGCTGACGCTTTCGGGGATCGCTCTCTCCTTTATCCCCGCGATTCAACGACAGCGCTTAGCCTATCGGTACGGCATGTACTGGATCTATATGTTTTGTTTTGCTGTCGCCTCGATGGCCAATGTCGATTCACTGACTCAGGTGAATCCCATCATCATCTTATTTATTATCGGCGTGGTCGTCGGCAGCCTATTGCTACACGCAACCCTATGCAAATTGTTTCGCGTAGATGCAGACACCTTTATGGTCACCTCAGTAGCCGCCATCTGCAGCCCGCCGTTCGTGCCCCTGATGGCTCGAGCACTGAATAATTCTTCCCTGATTCTATCGGGCATGACCACGGGCATCATCGGTTATGCCTTGGGCAATGTGTTGGGCATTAGCCTGGCGCTGGCCTTAAGCTCGATCCCTTAATTGTGGAGCTGATGTCAATAAAGACTGCGCTTAGGCGCCGATCAAATCGCAGATAACCATTGTATTACGCAGTTTTATAAGCTGTTTTTCGACCACTCACAACAGAGACCTCGGAGTTCACCATGCACCAAGCTATGCCAGATAACGGTCACGCTTCCAGCGATATACTGCAACAACTTGAAGCGTTCAAAGCCGAAGATCCAAATTACAAAGACGGCAAAGTATGGAGTTTGGTGTACTACCTCGACGAAGATCACTCGGAATTTTTGAAGGACTCGTACCACAGTTTTGCCTGCGAAAACGGTCTCAATCCAACGGCCTTTAAGAGCCTGAAAAACTTTGAAACGCAGATCATTAGCGCCACCGCTGACATCCTCAACGGCAGTGACGAGGTGTGCGGAGTGGTGACGTCAGGCGGCACTGAAAGCTGTTTGATGGCCGTCAAAACCTATCGCGACATAGCTAAGGATCAACGCCGAGTCAAAAGACCTGAGATGATTTTACCCGAAACCGCTCATGTTGCTTGGTTCAAAGCCTCTGAGTATTTCGGTGTAAAAATCCGACTACTGCCACTGCTGGACGATCTATCTCCGGATCTGGGCAAACTTGAAAAGCTCATTAATCGCAACACGGTGATGATTTTGGGCAGCGCACCTGAATACCCCCACGGCACCATCGACCCAATCGAAGCCATGGGTGATATTGCCTTGCACCACAAAATACCCTTGCACGTCGACGCCTGCGTCGGGGGCTTTATTCTGCCCTTCATGGAAATGAACGGAGAGGAACTACCGCTGTGGGACTACCGCGTTGCCGGCGTAACCTCCATTTCTGCAGACATTCACAAATACGGCTACGCGGCCAAGGGCGCGTCCACCATCACCTATCGCAACCTCGATTACCTAAAGTACCAGATGTTCGTGCAACAGGATTGGCCCGGCGGTGTTTTCGCCAGTTCAGCCCTGCTAGGAACTCGCCCAGGCGGCGCCTACGCAGCGGCTTGGGCCACGCTTCAGTACTTTGGTAAGAGCGGATATCGCAAGTTGGCGGCTGACACGCTTGAGGCGGTTAATCGCCTAAAAGCCGGAGTCAATGCCATACCCGAACTGGAAGTGATGGGTAATCCCCAAGGCCCGCTGTTTGCCTTTCAATCCATGGATGCTGATGTCAATATTTTTGCCGTGGGTGATCAGATGGACGCCAAAGGCTGGCAGGTCAATCGCAACCAATACCCCTCGGGGTTACATGCGATGGTGACGGCACAACATTTAAAGGTCGTCGATCAGTATTTGGCGGATCTTCGGGAGGCTGTCGCTACCGTGAAGGCCAACCCCGCACTCGCCGAACAAGGCGGTGCAGCAACCTATGGCATGATGACCCATATCCCTCTGCGCGGCATGGTTAAGAAGAAAATCTTGGATATCTATGCCGAACTCTATAAGGCCGGCGGTGGCAGCGTAGACCTAGCCTCAGAGAGTGCTGATGGCCAGGGCGAAAGCCCGTCATTGCTGCAAAAGCTCATCAACTGGTATGTGAAACGTCAGTCGCGCAAGCTACCTTAATCGGGACGCTTTGCGGATTTTCGCTATCGGGAAAGATCCATGGATGACTGGAGCAACGGGAGAAAGATGGACATCCGTCGTCCATCACAGCTGCCTCACTTGCTCTGTGCCTTGTCCGGTGTAGAATCAATGGTCGTTGTTTCCCTGCTCAGGTTCGTTTTATGTCCGATAAAGCTTTTTACCACAAACCACCCAGACTCACTTTCGTCCGCCATGCCGAGACTTTCGCGAATATCAATCAAGTCTGGCACGGCCAAACCGATACAGCACTGACCGAGCATGGACACCAGCAAACCCAATTACTCGGCCAGCACTTCCACCATCATAAGACTCCCGATGTCATCATCGCCAGTCCGCTGCAGCGCACTCGTATCACCGCCGAAGCCATCGCTCAGCAGCATCAAATTGAGCTGCAACTAGACCCTCGACTGATGGAGTTTCATTTAGGCGACTGGGAAGACACCAGTTTTAAAGACTTGAAGGGCAAAATGGCGGTTGCCGCACGTCTGCGAGACGAGCCAGACTTTACCCCTCCCAATGGTGAATCCCAACGTATGGTTCAACAGCGGATGGTGGAAGCCATTGAAGAAATCGTCCGCTCTCATCAGCAGAAAAATGTCGTCATTGTCTCTCATGGTGTGGCCATTGCCATCGCATTGGCACATTACCTCCACGACGACACCACTCAGTGGCTAAACTACAACATGAATAACACAGGAATCGCTGAGCTCTGCTTGAAACAGAAAGATCTGAGGGTGTTCAACAACACCGATCATCTTAAGCGCTAAAGACACAGGCAATATTGGCGATAAACTATGCACCGGTTTGTAGAAACAAACTCTCTAGCGTGAAGCCCAGCCATGACTGAAACCCGCCTTCCCATCGACCAAATACTCCAGGGACATACCCAGAGTCTGCTGAAGGCACTGCGCCTGTTCAGTGAACACGATGGCCAACCGGCAAAAGTGGCGCTCAACCCCATCACTCAGACGGAATTACTGCAATCGCTGCAACAATCTGCGCACTATCTACCTGATCGGCTACTGCTGAATGGCTATATCAACCACCACTTTGGCGAGCGCTTACTCAGTGCGGATATACGCTCAGCACTGCCCTTTGTTGATCTGCTTATCTCGCAGCTGCTTATCGGAAGCAATCCCGATCAGAGTATCGATGAAAGCTGTCGTCGCTTAAGCTTAGTGCTTTGCGCACGTCTATTGGCTCGCCCAGACATTGCTATTAATACCCAACATCCGCTGTGCCAGTTTATTCATCAACTCTATAATCACTTGGCCGTGTGGGAGCCGGCGGCGGGAAAGACAGGACGCCGCTTCAGTGATTGGCTACACAATCTCGTCAGTGTACTGCCGCAATTGGACATTAACTCCAGCAGCACACTCAATGAGCTAATCGAACAACTCGATACCCACAGACAGCAAGACCAAACCCATCAGCTAAAGCTGGAGCAGCGGATTAAAGACAGCCAAGACTCCCACGATCAGATCGATAAAGCGCGGGATAACGTGGTCGGGTTTATTGTTCGACGCCTGTCGGGGCAACCACTGCCTGAAGAATTGGTGGATTTCATTCAAACCCATGTCATCCCAGACCTACAGTACCTCTTGATTCACCAAGGTATCGAGAGCCCTGACTGGAAACGCTGGCAGCGACTGTTACAAACACTGTCCTGGGCATTTAAACAAACCGACTCCGACGCCCATCGCAATAAAGTGATGACTCTACTGCCTCCAATGATTGATCAAATCGACGAATCCTATTGGCAGCACTTTCCTAAAACTCATCACTACAGCGAGTTTATTGAGGCGCTCAACGAGTATTTTGTGCTGATACTGCAGACTATCCCTGTGGAGTGCGCCCCCTTCCCCTCACAAGAGTACGCAGAACACATCCAACAGAGCATTGTCGTCGATCAAAGCATGCTGGATGACCTTGCGCGCTTTCAGGAGGGCGATTGGTTTAACTTCGTTGCCGAGTCCAAAGATGCGCCTCTGATCAAAGGCAAACTTCTTTCGAAATTACCACAGCACGATCGCCTGCTGTTCGTTCGATACAATGGGCGCAAACTCGCCGAGTACAGTTTCTCAGACTTTTCCCTAGCGCTTGCCTCTAAAATTGCCAGACCGATCAAACAAAACCACCTCTACGCTCGCACCTTAAAAAATACGTTGCAACAATTGGATCGTCGCTACCAACACCATCTCAAACTCGAGCAGCGCGTTGCCGAGAATGTCGCTATGCAACAGGCCGCGGCCAAAGCCAAACAAGAAGCACAGGCGCTGCGTAAACAATCACCGGCACGTACTAGAAATGATATCCCGGACCAAGACAAAACCCTCATACGAGAGCAACTCTCGGCATTACATGTGGGTGCATGGATAGAAATCAAATCACCCAACAAACAATTAAAACTGTCGGTCAAACTTCAAGCGAGCGACAAATACATATTTACCGATCGAGTAGGGAAAAAAGCGGCCGACCATAGCCTCGCTGAACTCGTGGCAATGATGGCACAAGGTGAACTGTCCATTTTGAGCCAAGGTGAACATTTCGAAAACAGCTTAGAAAAAGTCGTTAGAGGCCTTAGGAAAAACACTCAATGAACAATCAGCCCCCGTCTTCAGAACAGCGTCAAGAATACCGGCTCAACAGCCACGAAACCGTATTTATAGAGCTCGCCTCAGCCAGTCACGATGGACAACAGCCGGAAGAAATACTGGTCAGTCAAAGCGTCGACATTTCAGCCAACGGATTGCAGGTATTAGTCAATCAACCACTGGAAATGAATCGCATATTGCCGGTCGCGGTTTCATTAGAAGATCTTGAAACCCCCATCAATTTGATCACCGAGGTGAAGTGGATTATCGCTGACGAAACCAATGAGCAATGGATGGTGGGATTGGCACTGCTAGAATCTGACGATACTCGTTTGGGTGAATGGAAACATCTGATCGCCCAGCGACTATTGGATACACCTGAATAGAAGAGATTTAAGGCGTCTTTGAAAAAACGTCATTGCGTATATGGACTCCCCCGTTTTCGCAAGTGAGAT